>Ga0315278_10000203_pt1 | contig 53541 bp, 71 predicted proteins | sample YL17G06_0_MG_FD_203880 | JGI IMG/M metagenome (GOLD analysis project Ga0315278, IMG submission 203880) | Sediment microbial communities from Yellowstone Lake, YNP, Wyoming, USA - YL17G06_0 | ecosystem: Environmental > Aquatic > Freshwater > Lake > Sediment | place: USA: Wyoming | collected... | reverse complement strand
GAACCCAAGATGAAAGAACCATTAATACTAAGAGTATTTCTAATAATTGCTGCTATTGTAGTCTTTAAACTAACTGTAGACTTTGTTCTTGTTACAATATTTGATACAGGATATAATGTTATAATGACTGTTATAGAATAAATTTAAGAGGAGATTTAAAAATGGCTTATGAGGAAATCTGTCCTAACTGTGGAGCAGTAATGGTATTAAATGAAGTGGCTATGAAGAAAAGATTAGAGTCTATGGCTACGCATTTAATAACCGGAGTTAACCCAAGACCCAAAACTGGGAACCTTGCTAAAGACGAAACATTCGAGATTGATGTTTGTGTTAAAAGAAGAACTGAAAAAGCTATTTTGGTGGAGGTAGAGAATTTAGATGAAGATCTATGGATACCGAAATCTCAGATAGAGGATTGGGATGAGAATATATCAAACAAAGACATTGATTCTATTCTCATCCCGAATTGGCTTGCACAAGAGAAAGGTCTTATTTCGACTTAGACTTTTCTTTGTTGGTAATGGGGAGGATCAGGTGTGTTCCACCTTCCTCCCCTATTTTTTACCTTTCTTTTTTCCCGTAACCTGCGGGGCAATATCCTTTTTTGGTTTTTTCTTACTTCCCTTTGCTTTCTTTGCCATTGTTTGTTCCTTTCATCTGATGTTTATCCCAAAGCTTTTGATAATGATCAGTTTCAAAAATAATCCCGCAGTCTTGGCATTCATGCAGCCCTACCCCATCCGACCACTCAACGGGTTCAGCTACCCCCAGACACTTCCAGCAAGTTAGATAATTAGTCATCCCTCAAAATGTCCTTCATCCCATTCAATATCATTCTTACCACCAAGAGCTTCCCAGAACTTATCATGGTAACGAATTACCATTTCTTTAGGCCACTCATCAACAAGGACTTCACCCATTGCTTAAGCCATATAAGAGTCAGCCAGTCTGTAACCTTTGGTTTCCAGCGATGCCCACAACAGCACCGAGCCCAAATCCCAGACTGGTCTGACTCAGGTCTTATCATCCAATCTCCACAGACTGGACAGAATACTTGCTTCACTTACTGCCTACCTTGGTATGTAATTGAGTAGTGATTACCATCTTTGTTCTGGAAGTCCCCACCCCATCTGCAATCTGGGTGTAAGGACTTCCAATATTCTCCATACTCTGTGTGATCGGAGGTCTTGGTAAGGTAGATACCATTACGGAAGAGGTCAATGTCCACTGCCAGGCCGTCAAAGTGGAGAGAGTTGGGTTTATGCTTCAACCCATCTCTACCTAACAACGGTACCTCCCCAGTAGCTATTATCCTCTCTATGAGCTTTGGTACAAGGGATGTGAACAGTGCTCTCTTGTTAAACAACTCACTCATGATGTCATACCTCTAATAGGAAACTTAGGTTTCATAGCCTCTGCCTCGGCTCCTCTTCTGAACTGTTCGGATTCTTCCAGGGTTTGTATTCTTGTGTCAACTCTTCTTTCCTTATCTTCTCGGTTCATCCTCTCCTGTCGGACCTCCCTTATGATTTCAATAACCCTGGTATCAAATATCTTAGCATCCCCTATGATTTGGGAGGTGATCTTGCTCTCCAGAGTTACAATGGAACGAGTCATACCAGCAATATTAAGATCACAGACTTCCTTGGTGATCCGGTTACTCTTGGACATAAAGCGATCCCACACCCACTTGCCAAGGAGGGTAGTGATGATGGCTATTGTTAAAGTTATAATCTCATGATCTATAGTTAACATCCCAACCCACCTCCTTCCTATGATAACTCATCCACCCAAGACAGGTTCCCCAAAACATAGGGTAACGAATAAACCATCCCTTTCCCCTTGCCTCCGCTGCCTCCAGGAACACCCTGTTAGCCATCATGAAAGAGACTAAGGGCTTGGAGTCTATCCTGTAAAGGTAATCATGTACCACAGCTTCCCTATGGCATCGCCCACCCCAGGCTTGATATACAATAGGTATCCTGGGGACACTGGCAAGATCAGTGACAAACCCCTTGGGCACAACAAAGGTACGGGCAAGGAGATCACTCTGGTAGACCAAGTTTCTGTGCAGCTGCCAAAGCTTATCCCCTACCTCTATGATGTTAAGTTCTGATAGGAACTTGCTCACGCATACCCTTCCTCCGGGAAAACATCTCCAGCCTGAATCCTATCCCCGAACTCTGCAAGTCTCTCCATCGTGGGCCTCACCAGACGACACCCCAGACGCTCAGCACCAGTTGGCTTGCCATCATTCTCGATGATCTTGGCAGTCAGGTTGATGTTGGCCCGGAGTTGTTTGGCCACCTTCTCAAGTTCATCATCCCACCATTTATAAATCTCATCCCGGCGTTGAAATAGGACTGCTGTCTCCCCATCCGAGGGTGGAGCACAACTATCTCCGCCACCATAGATGATAGCCAGAGCATAATACAGCGCACCGTCTCTGCCCCCAAAACCTGCCTTACGCATCCTGTCGGGTATCAGATTCATGTCGGCTACCACAATATTAGCAAACCAATCAGTTATTGCTTTCCAGTCCATTAATCCTCCTCATAATATAAACACATCCCCTGTGGTTAAACGTGTTTCGCTGATCCCCATCCCCTCAAGTTGATCACGGATAGGCTGATGCATAAAGCATCCCCCCAGGTCGTTAGCGTCATTCTTGATCAACAACGCTGTCATGGATGGGTTAGCCTGGAGTACCTTGCCAATACCTACAACATACCAAAAGTACCATTTATAAATCTTATCCCTTTGAGCGTAGAGTTCCCTGGCCGTAGGTGACTCGTTCCCATCTCCTTTGTACCCCCACTCGTGGGAGCCATAGGTGCAAAACAAAGCCCAATAAACTTCAGACCCATTTCCAGTCCACCCCTGGGCCTGCATCATTCCAGGGATCAAATCTCCATCCCACACTACTATAACACCCGTATCTCCTGGAGGAGGGTCAGGAGGCGGATCGAGTATGACTGGAGAATCAACCACCACCACAGGAGGAACAGGTTTAACCTCGGTACTCGAAGAGTCAATAAATTTCTGCCATGTCTTTTTAATCCAAGTAACAATAAAGCTCCAGTCCATTAATGCACCTCCGAGTCAATCTTGTGATGTGACCTCTCCCTCGTTATATCCTCATCTATCTGGTCCAGGTCCATCACGGTCCTTGGTTCCCGCCATACTCCATGCCACCCACAGTAATAGCAAGGGACGTAATCAGGTCCTTGGAAAATATTCCCGCAGCGTGGACAGCAACAAGTCATTTCGCCACCACTGTTACCGACACACTTCCAAAGGTCAGCACCACAGTACTCCCCAACCCACTTGGGGGTTTCAGTTTCACCACATAAGATACCTCATTGCTGGGGCCGCTCTCCATAGTGGCGGTGTAAGCAGTCAACACCCAGTACTTTAATCCTATAGGAGCATTGATCTGGGTGTAGTTGATAGTGGACTGGCCAGTAATGGTAGCCACCAAATTCGAGGGAGTGAGTGCCACACTCGGCGCCGATGCCATATAGAGTTTGAATCCTGTTATGGGATCGGCAGTGTAAGGGTCCCAGGTGAACCTGACATCCTGCCCGGCATAACTAAAGCCCGGCAGGACCGCCCATACCATGACCAGCAGGATCAGGGTCAATAGGAATCTTATCCATTTCATGTCATCTCACCTCCGCCCAATCGTGCGTCTATTAATATCTCAATCTGGTGTAGACGATTGAGTATATCCTCGATTTTGACCTTGCTCTTGTCGGCATCATGGATAGCAATGAGGGCCTTAAGGTTCGATTTAGCCTTGGCCAGTGGTGCTATCTTGTCCTTGGTTTCCTCTGTTATTACTCTCTTCTGTGCCATCCTACCTCCACATCATGGCCCAGGCATGGACCTTTAGGTTTTTACCGTTGTGTGTTGTGATCTTTTGAACCATCGTCTTATCGGTATAGTCAGTAAGGTTCACACTCCCGGCATATATCTTCTTGGTGGCATCAAAATACCCCTCATCTGTGAGTGTCACCTGGTCATAGTGGGCGGCATTGTCTTCACTGATCCATCCCTTAATATCAGTGTTGAGGGTTATGGCGTCAACGGGTTCGACCAAAGCCATAAAGCGAGCTTTGGTAGGCTGAAGTTCGGCCTCTATACTGTTGGATATCAAGGTCATGTCAAGATACGTTATCAACTCCCATTCTCCAATAGCAACATAGGAGCTATTACTCCCGACTGTAATATATAGCCGATAATAGGTATATGAGGTCGAATTGGAAAAGCTGTAGGTCTTCTTCTGGTTTTGACTAAAACTCTGGCTGGTTTGGGTATCCAGATCGGTCCAACTGCTTCCGTTATTGCTCCCCTGCAGCTTCCAGTCCGTCGGACTATACGTCGTGTCATAGTTACGGGAGGTGATGGAATAATAGGTAATGATCTTTCCCGAAGTGAATTGGTATTGGAGCCAGTGGGGAAAGGAACTTGCCGCCGAAAGCCAGCAATAATAGTCTATGTTGCTTTTGTCCATGGCCTTCCAAGCAGCATAATCCGAATTTAAAACGGAATCCGCACTGGCAGTACCGCTCGGAGCCGTATTAGAGGTCATGGTGGGTATCTGATTCGGCTTATCAGGTGCATAGTAATCATATGTTGAGTCATACAGTTCATAGGTGGAGCTTGCTGTATTTACCCCTGTCTCATCCTCAAACTCATCCGTTATCCCATCTTCCAGTTTGAACAATGACAGGCCAGCATGAATAGCCAACTGCCAGGAGAGAATGGCCAGGTTGTCATATGTTACATCCAACGTACCAGACATAATATTACCAATAGTATCCCATGCATAGCCAGTACCGCCAGCATTAACTTTCAATAACTGATGGGCCAGCGTAGGATTGGTAAGGGCAATGGTATTAACAGCAGAGAAGTACGGAATGGATAGACCTGTATTACCGTAGGCAAGTATACCCCATGCTTGTGCTGCTGTGAGTTCACCCGTGATTCCACCAGTAATCCTGCCCAATAGTCGTTGCTCAGCCAAAGCCAGGGAAGTACTCCAGGCTGATCCCGTAGAGATAGGGATGCCTGCTCCCGGATACACTATGCCCGATACTGGTGTTTCCCAGGTAGCGTCTCCGTCTGCATCACTGGTGAGGATTTTGGCTGCCCCTGCTCCTGTGGTGATCTTGATAGCAGGGGTTTCCACTGTGCCGGTGAAGACTGGATTATGAGTATAAGCTAATTTCTTCCAGGTTATAGCCATCAGTCCGTTCCCTTCACAGACATCTCAAATACTTTTTCAAGATCATTTGCTATCATCCTGAGAATAACAATAGCATCTGGTGGAGAAATCTCACAACTATCAAGTATCGCTACTATCTGATTATGAAGTTCTCCCATTTTATCTGATCTTACTTCTTCAATAGGTAACATATTTCCTTCTGCCTTTAGAGATTATGCAGCAACAGTACAAACATGGAGGGAAAGTTCTCCGGTCGCCCAACAAAGTTGTCCAATAGCAACTGTCCCAGCACCTGCAGGAAGGGCTGCCTCGTTTGCAACAGTCATAATTACAAGGTCTGTTGCTTGTTGAAGATTAAAATCGACTGCCCCATCTGCGGCAGTATGGGTATTAAGTTTATGTGCAGCAGCAGCAGCAGGAGCAGCCCAAGATGGAATACCCTCATCTAAGGTTAACACTTCAGTATCACTGCCAATTCCTAATCGAGCAGGAGTATTTGGAGCTGAAGCATAGATAATATCTCCTATTGTTGTAAGTAAAGCTTTTGTTATAACATCTCCCTCATACGCAAGTTTCTTCCAAGTAATAGCCATTTTCTTACTCTCCTTTTTATTTTGTTTCTGTAACAATAATAATATTTTTGTCTGTGTCAAGTTGAATCTGCGGACTCTCTAATTCAACAGTAATTATTGGGGGTTCGTTCTTGCTGGGATCTCCTCCAATATACATTACTCCTTTTTTCTTTTGCCAAAGAGTTATTTTCAATTTATCCTCCTGTCTATTCTGTTCCAACATAGATAGCATTGTCTGCTGAGCAATAAAACACGGTCCCCTCATCTTCACTACCCGAAGTAAGCTTTGGAGTTAAGGTTATCTCTCCTTCAGAAGCAACCAGAGTCTTGACTTCAAGATGCTTACTCTTGATATCAAGATTGCCCAAGATAATCTTTCCTGTTGTGAAGTCAAGGAATTTATCCATGCTTTATCCTATCTTACGTATAAACCAAAGCTGCTCTGTTGTTCCAGATGTTATCAAAGTTAGTATCCCCACCTGCCCAGTAGGTAGAGAACCCAGAAGAAGAATCAATCTTCTTTATTCTCCATACTGCAGCAGACAATGCTGATCCCGGAGGAGCTTCTCCGATATAGGTAATAGTGGGGGAGGCTTCATCAACAAGAACTGTATACAACTCCTCCACAACATTCAAGGTAGCATCCACCCCAACATCTTCAGCCCTCAACTCAGCATTGGTAAGAGGACCTGTAACAGGCTGGAAGGTGGGGAAGTTGTCGACATGAACTATCTGAGTTCCTTCTTCAAAGGTAGCATTGATGTTCCAATTAACTGATGGCAATCCATTAAGGAGGTTCTGGACTCTGTATCCAATAACACTTCCCCCCATAAACTCATCAATGAAGCTATCTATGGAAACTTTTTGTCTTGCGGTAAGATTCATTATACATGAGTCCCTTCAATCCTTACTCCGTTTACCCAAGCAAATTTCCCGACTGCAATCTCAGCTGCTATAGCTCCACTGGCTCCCTCTGTAGTATCAACAACCTCAACTTTCCCTGCTATACCAAATAGATTAATCCCGGCTTTTATGTTTCCTGTCACAAAGTCTGCGTCAGTTATAACCACAGCATCTGCTATACCATCAGTGAATCCCTCCGCCGGAACTACATGGAGACTGGTTCCAGCTCTATGGTACGAAACCGCTGCTACATCTCCGTCATTATCTGGCATAGTTCCAGTTATAGTGGCTCCATTTACTCTACCCTTTTTGCCTATCAGAACTGTTCCCGCAGCAATAGGCACCACCGCCTCAGTGTCATAGGTTCCAGTAAATCCAAAAACAGTTACTCCGTGCTTAATGTTTCCTACAGCAAGATCTGCATCAACAGCATGAAGGGTAGTCTCTGCATAGTACCCTGCATGAACATGGTCGTTAGCAACCTCGAGTGTAAGTGGATTAATGGTAATAACCGCAGCTGTTTCAATAGCTGTTTTGATAGCATCTAATTTATCATCTGTTGGTTTTTCTTCATTCCAAGGCATCTTCATTCCTCCTATAACGCAAGCAAATAAGTAACAACTGTAATAGTGTCGCCAGCGCTGGTTTCAGTAAATTTAATCTTAATCTGTTTGCAAGGGCTAACAGTAAAGGATTTCATACTTGTACCAACTGTTTGTCCTGCGATAATATCAGCTTCGATATCATGAAATGTTACTCCATGATTAGAAACCAAGACCTCGGCTTTCATAGTTCCGCTCCCCGTCAGTACCCATTCGAGGGAAAAAAATCCCTCTACCCCAGAGACATCAAATGCATCTGAGGTAAAAACTCCACTCGCAAGAATTACTCCTGTTGAGATAGTAACTACTCTGTTTCTCTGCAATGCAATCATACTCTTCTCCTCTCAGATTGTTCAATAATTGAATCTTCTTACTAATCTTTTTCTTTAACTCCCGGCACTCCCAGGAGATATCTAACCCTTGAATCATTGTAAACCGCTGGAATATCATCCTTAGTTAATCTCATAACTTTTATTATATTACTTTGCACAAAAGGATCTTTAATCCAAGTTTTCATAAAATCTGCTGGAAACCACAGTCCTGTTTCAGAGTCTGTTTCCTTTCTTTGCCAAGCTTCATAAGCCGAGGTTAATGCAGGATTGAGTCTTAATGAAATAGTCTTGTCATTAAAAGCTACAAAAGGCATATGTACTACGTGCCCGAACATCTCAGATTGAAACCCATAATGCGCAGCACCAGTTACCCCACCCAGAATAAGCATCTTTCTCGCAAGTTGCTGAGTGATGGGGGTTCCCCAGATATCCTTTTCGCTGTTTAAGGCATCCTTTATTGCTTGATATTTCAGGGCATATTCTCCTTCCTTAACATCTTTTTTAAGCATTTGCAATAGCTCATAAGTTTGTTTTCCAGCTTCTTTTACAGCCTTACCTCCTCTCCATAGTTGGATTGCTCTTTGCTCTGCAATCTTAAAAGGTGTTCCTTGGAACAGAAAAAGCAGTCTAACCTTGGGATCTCTAAGCCACCCCGGGTTCATAGCTCCCGACAGAAAGTTTGTCTTCAACATAGTATCCATTATTCCATAGGCAGCTTGGGCAGAGGTCATTCCTTTCTTGGAAGCCATCATTCCCGCAGCAACCAGCGAATGCGCTCTATCGAAATTTTCTACTGTGTCAATTAAGATCGAGCCGTGGGTATTAACCTTCATCATCATTCTGTCCCACCACGCACTACTTGGATTGAAGGTTTCCATGTCAGCTATGATTCTGCTTGCAGTTCCTTGACCAATAAAAGCTTTAACTGCAGCATCTTCAAGAGAAGGTTTTCCTCTAAGACTTTCGGGGAGCATCTTCTTCGCCCAGAAACTAAATGTCTGAGGCATCATCCTCATTGATTCAAGCCATCCGAAATTACTCCAGTTAGCCTCCAGTTTTATCATATGCTTAAATGAAACCGAAGGACTCAAACTTAGCAACCTTGCAATTTCAAACATCTGATATCTGTTAGCGAAATCTGCAAGCTTTCCTGTTTCTATGGGATCAAAGGCTTTGACCATGTTATCCCAGAAAGTTTTCAATCCATCATTAGACTGAACCACCATACTCTTGGAGTGAGCATACCAGCTATTCTCTCGGCCCTTTCCCCAGAAGTCTCCCATTGCAATTCTTTTATTCGCATCTGGAAGATACCTTTCCATAGAGTAATGAATATCAGGCATCATGTTCTTCCCACCGATAGCTCTTTCATAAAACTTAATCAGACGGGGAGTAGCTGTTAGTCCGCTTTCCATTCCTTCCAAGGTTTTCTGTATAGCATTGTAGTCTACATTAGGGTGAGCAGCATAATGAACATAACCTTTATAGGTAATAGGATCTTGTCCCACAGCCATCATCCGGGCCGCATAGTCCTCCATCATATCAGTCATTCTACTGGAGGCTATTATTTCTTCTTTCTTCATTAAGGGTTTAAGCCAGGGATAAAGCTCTCCCTTTCCTTGATCTTCCATAAAAAGAGAGACTCTAACCGAAGCATGCTTTGTTGCTAACTCCTGCATCTTTGCTTCATGAGCAGCTTTGAATTCACCGATTGGGGATTCAGCTCCCTTTAGCCAATCTTGGTGTTCTTTAACCTTGGGCTTTAATTCTGCAATAAAAGCTTTTAGTTCTTCGGCTTCCTCCCCGGAGGCCTTCCTTAAACTCTTCTCAGCATTTGAAATACTTTGACTCAAGGTTTTAGATTTCTCGTATCTTGCTGCAGCTTCACTAATTATTGGCTGATATTCTTTAGCCAAAGGTTCCATCTCTTTTGCCACAGCTTTCCATTCAGACTTTATCCCATACTCCTTCATTATGTTCTTGAAGACTTTTAGTGAAGCTAAGGTATTATTGTGATAAGCTGTTTGCGCAGAAGCAATCCCTACCGCAGGATTAGATAATTGTTCTTGTCCACCAATCCTGGCTCCACGATAGAATATTTGTCCCTGAGTATAGATCCCAAGGATCTTATCTAAAAAGAATGGAAGCTTTTTCTTTCTGTCAATAGCCTCTGCAGCTAATTCTCCAGCAGGAATTACTATAGAATTCTGATAAGACTCAACCCTGAAACCATCCGCTGAAATCTTGGGGCTAAGCATCCCCGCACTATCCATTTTCTCAAGGAAATTCCCAATGCCTTTATCGGTGTATTTAATAGCATCTCCAATAGCTCTAAAAACAGTTCTATCTTTAACCGTCTCTTTGATAGCTGCATATGCTGCTCTATCTACCAATCCAGCCTCAGCGGCCGGGGGAGAAACTAAATCCATAACAGCCACAGAAGCACCTGCTGTAGCCAAGGTAGCAAGAAGTCCAGTCATCATGAGGTTATTTTTTCTCCATCCTGCATACTCTTCCTCACTCATAGCAAGAACCTTTTCTCGCTCGGCTTTGTTAGCCGCCTTTTCGGGGGAAAGAACTCTTTCCTTCGAGGGATGAAGAGCTTGATATTCTTTAGTAGTCATTCGCTGAATATCAAGTCGCAGTCTTCGGGCCAAGGGTTGAAGGTCAGGGGAAACCTTCTCTAATGCTGCATCTGCTGTTTCCCGAATAGATAAAGCTTCACTTCTTTGATGATAAGCTTTAGATAATAGTGCTCTATCCTTGGCGTCATAAGATTGATAGATAGTTTTGAATTCTTCGTCAGATAAATCTTTAGGAGTATTGGTAAATGTATCTCTCCATTTTGTTCCAATAGCTCTTAACTCTTCTTGGGTAGCTCCAGTTTCCTGTGCTGCTTTCATCTCATTCCAAGCACGATTTTCTGCGACAACAGGAACAGGCTTCCCGAGTCGAGGCTTGGGGGCTTTAATCTCTGCTATCTTAGCTTTAATCTCATCTAACGAAGTATTAAACTCATCCCTCCGAGCAGACTCTTGAAGGATTTTATCCCCGCCAGAAGGTTCAATAATTGAAACTTCTGACTTGGGAACAACAATTTCTTTAGCTGGCTTTGAAAGCACTTCAACATCTGTTTTAAGGGTTGTTAATAAACTCTCTCTTGCGGGGGCAATCTCCCCAACCAAGGCTACCTTCTTTACAAGGGTTGTTGTTAACGCTGGCAAAGATTCTTTTACTACTCCAGGCCATGCCCCTTCTTCACCTGTCCCAAATGCTCTTCTTAGAACCTGAAAGGTTGCAGTCTCGAGCTTGTCTGCCCCAACAGTTCCTCTCCTTGCAGTTTGCTTTATCCAAAGTGCATCCTCAACAGCATGATCCAAAGACTTTCCATTTTCAGTTATATCCTTGAATACTCCCTCAACCTCTTCCTTGCCAAGAGATCTTATCTTCTCTCTGAAGTTTGCAACTGGGTTTTCGGAGGCAGCATTGGTTAGCTCCAATCCCATCATCTTTTGTCCTGTTTCTCTTGCGGTATTGGAAGCTTGGGTTCGGGTTAGTCCTCCAGCAACTCCTTCTTCGGTTAAGCTTTTTATTATTCCCTGATAATCTCCAACATTCTTTCCTATAATATCAGAGGTAACAAATCCCGGACCAAGGATTTTTCCTTCAAGGTCCTTGGGAAGGGGTAAAGCTTTGGATGGAGTTGATCCTGGCATATGAATAGCTCCTTCTCCAGGCATCATTCCAGAGGTCATTCCTTCAGTTCCTGCAAAAGATTTCTTTGGCCAGACTCCTTTAAACTCTTCCCCATAGCCAGGAGTTTGTTCCAATAACCTTTGGTATCCAATAAGACTTTGGTCTACTGCAACTCCTTGAGATTCCTTAGCATAACCCAACCTTAACATATTCTCTGCAGTAGGAGCTGTTAAAAGCTTTTGTTCTGCATTAGCTAAAACAGCTTTGCTTTCAGTCAAAGCTTTAAAACCTTTAGTCAAACCTTTATGCAGCAAACCTATAGCTGGCATTGAAGCCACTCCACCAACTAACTCTGCTTGGATAGGTCTTTGAGCACTCCATTCCGGAGCAACCTTTTTGGTTAGATAGGTAGCCAGATCAAATAAAGCAAAGTCTGGCATAGCCATCAATGCAGCTCCAGCTATTTTCAATCCTACTCCCCACGGTCCTGCAGCGGGGGTCTTTCCAAGTAAGCCACCAATAATCTTTGTGCCTATTCCAACTGTTCCTTCTTGCAAGGCTTTTTTAACAATAAACTTTCCAATACCAGTCTTAGCTACTTTCTCTCCAAGACCAGTCATTACCCTTCCTTCAACTCCTCCAACAAAAGCCTTCCCTCCAGACCCGGCTAAGTTTGTAAGCTCTGTTGCCCCCACCATCCCAGGCTTTGCTAATAGTCCTTTAATCCCCTGCCATGCAGCTGCTCCACCCGCTCCAAACGCAGCACTCGCTGCAAGGTTGGTAGAGAACTCTGGTTCATTTTGTTTTAAGAATCCTTGCTTCCAAGCTTCATAGTTCGGGGGTTTAGCTAAATCCTTCCTTCCAAATAACCCAGACTCAGCTTTCTGAATATATAGATTAGTTGCATCAGACTGTTCGGAAGCTAATCCTTGCTGAATGGTTTTAAGCACTTCGTTAGGATCTGTATCCCTTGAAGTCTGAGGCAAAACCTGATTAAACAACGCCAAAGCAGTTGACCCCAAGTTAGCTCTTGGATCACCTTTAGGAAACTTACTTTCTATCTTAGCTAAGTTTGCCCCAGTAGCAATCTTCGATCTTTCCTTTTCGGGAAGCATTAAGCTTTGAGAGTGCGAAAGAAGTTTCTCTGCATAGGTCGGATCATCGAGATACTTCGATCTCTCTGTGTCCATCAAAGCTTCTCTTCGGTTTTTTGCTTCTATATATTGAGCTACGATTCCCATTTGCAAGATCCTTTTTTATCTAATAGGTCGGGGAGGCTGAGCAACTTGAGATTCTTTTTTCTTCTTTGCTTCTTCATCCTGCTTTTTCATTATGTCATCTATATCATACCTTTTGTTTTGATATATTTCTCTTTTCTTATCTATATCAAGTCCAAGAATACTTTTTATTGGTCCCATTTTCTTTTCTCCTTTTCTCTTTCTTAATATGGATTAGTCCATTGGGGTTTAGCTATAAGTTCATTTATTCTATTTCGTTTTCTTACTCCTTCATTCAGTTGCCTGAGTTTCTCTGTTCCCGCAGTCTGCTGTTCGGGGGACATAATATCTGCTTGTGTAAGACCTTTTGATTTAAACTCCTCTCTAACCAGACCAGGTACTGGATTTCGAGTTAGACCTTCCCAGATTTTTGATCCCCATCCACCACTTCCAACAGTATCAGTACTGGGGTCTAATCCTCTGGATCGCATTATTGTATTCGCAGCCATCCCTCTTTTTAACTGCCCAATTACAGGCCTTGCTGCTTCTCTATCTACCCTCGGCTGATCTTCTTTAGCAAAGGCTTCTTCAGCTAACTTCTTATTAATAGGATCAGTAATAGTTCTTCCAACTGCATCTATAGAAGACTGAGGATTTTGTCTGGCTAATTCCGCAACCTCAGCTAATCGTCCTTGCTGTCCTATCTTTGCTGTTTCTATCTGAGTAGCATTATGAGCTGCCGCAAGTTTTTCTTGGTGAGCCTGGTCTTGTTCCCTGATCCCTTTCTTAAAACTCCTCATTTCTTTACCAGCAGTCCTACTCATATCTATCATTTCTCTCATATAAGATTCAAAATCAAAATCCTTTGCCATCTTCAGCCCCTTTCTTTCCTTTACTTTGATGCTTTAAATTCCACAGGAACAATCAACCATTTAAGAGTAGACTCACCTTCCACCTTAATCTTGTTTGTTATATCTCGATAGAAAAAATCTCCATGAATGCCATCCCAACGCTTAATCAAAAAGACATTATCTAATGCTTTATACTCCCAAAGATCAGATGATTTCAAAGATTTTAGTATTCCAAATCTTGTGTGAACATCATAAGTAGTTTTAGTTTTGTCTGTTGGGGTATCCTTATCTAAGATAACTGTTTTAATCCTTCCTCCGATATAGAAGGATGTTTCAAACCACTTCCCGTCAGGGGTCTTAATTGCCATCACCGGAGAGTTATCAATTACAAACTCATCACTCAAAGGATGAACAAGGTTTATGGCTCCTCTGAGATAGGTCTCTCTGATGTTATCCAGTAAGATTCCCATAACTTAACTCACCGGGGAAGGCATATCAGAGAACAAAAGATTATGCATTACATTAGCTGTAACAGTTATTGCTGCTTCTTTTTCTGCTGCTCTGATAACTGCATCAGCAGTTTCTATTGCCCCTTCTCTTTTCTTCTCATTAATCTCAGCGTCCCTATTCTGATTAGATACTAACTCCTCTATATGAGCTTGATTTATAGCAACATCAGTCGCCACATTTTTTGTTGCACTTGATTGCTCAGCAGTAGATGAAGTCTGCGCTAAGGTTAATGCATACTGTGCTATAGCAGTTTTAACAGCCCCAGCTGCTATTTCTGCTACAATCAAAGCTGCCATTGCAGCAAAATACTTATTATTGTTTGCTAAGTCAGCATCTAAAATCCCCTGCGATATAGCAATACGCTGTAAATCAGCTGCAAGTTTTTTAGCGATATTAGATAAATCCTGATTAAGCTTTGCTTGCTCCGCTGTAAGATGATAACTCGAAACCTTTGTTCTTGCAATGGCAGAGGTTAAACCAATAATCTCAGCTTTGATCCCTGCTACCTTAACTCCCACCATAGAGGCTTCGTAGATAGTATTAAAAATATCTACTTGAAGTTGCAAAACTCTTAATATTTCTTGTGCTATTTTTTGATCCATCTTAGCAAGATTAAGTTGTGTTTCCAAAACCTCCATCTCAGCTTTAGCAAGATTAATTACTTCTTCTGAGATCTTAGCTTCAAGTTCTTTAATCTTTAAAGCTGTTTCTTCAATATAGATTTCAACCTTCAAAGCTAAGGTTGCTACCTCTGCAATATCAAGGGCTAAGGTAGCTTCTTTAGCTGTCATTAACTCTTCTGCAATAAGGTTAGCATATTCGTGGACTGTAAGTTTCTTTGCCATTAAGGAGTAATCATATTGCTTAAGAACTCTTTTGGAAGCTATCCTCGCTAATAAAATTACTCTGTTAGAAGCTATACGAGACAAACCTAAATCCAAAAAAGCATCCAGTTGATAAAGCTTTAATGTTTCACTGTCAGTTAAAACATAAATATCTTGTAAGATCCTATGAGATTCTAAATCAAATCTATTATTTTCAACTGGCTTCTCAAGATAATTATGCCCCGCAGCTTTGAGTATATCTACCTCAGCGTGCTTATAAATTAAAGCTTCTCTGGCTTTAGCTCTTTCATACAATTCAATAGACATCTCTATGCTGCTCCTACATAATGACTAAAAGTTGAGCCTAATTTTTCCTGCGCCATTATTCTAATTCTTTCTTCAAGTTGTCTAATATGTTGCGCTTTTTCAACATCAATAAGGAGACCAAGATTATCAGAATTAGCTGCGTAACTCTCTGCACGTTTGTTTATAAGCTCTATACTCGTACCCTGCCTTCCCTCATCACTTATCTGCCGAGCCATAATGCGTCCCTGTAATGAGACCCAATCAGCATTATTATGAATCCCTGCTGCGGCCAAACTAAATCCAGTATTTGCCTGAGTTAAACTAATATGATCAGTTATCCTTTTCATCTCAATCTGATTTCTGATATCTGCAATCTTTCCTTTTATTGTCTCCAATTCATTTTCCTTGGTTTGAGCAGTAATCAATGCTGCTACCCTTGCTTCCTCTGCTTTAAGTTTGTCTACTTCAAATTGAGCAAGTTGAATCAACACCCCTGTTTCATCCATTTCAGCATTAGCATAATCTATCTTTTTGTTAGCTAAGTCATACATTATGCTCATCAAAGGCCTTTGTGCAGCAAGAAGAGCTTCCTTAGCATGAACCAAGTCATCTTCATATTTAAGAGAAGTAGTTATGTAAGCTATCAATTCCCATTCTTTATCTATAATTGCCGTAAGGAAAGGAATCATTTCTAATCTTTTAGTAATTGTTGCAACCCTTGCATTTATTAAAGTTGTTTGATACGGGAGTAATAAGACATCCTGTCCCAGCATTTGTTGCTGCAAAGCTTCTTTCTCTAAGCCTAATGCAGTTTTAGAATTCATTAACTCTGACTGCCTTTGCTCTATCACCAAGGCTTGTAAAGCAAGATCTTGCTCTGCCATCTGATACCAAGATTCCGCATTAGCAATTTCGAGATCTAATCCTGCAAGCAAAGTTTGCTCTTCTTCCTGAAAGGTAATCTCGGCATCAGCAATCAAGCCTTTATAAACAACCTCTAACTCTGCGTACTCCTGTTCGAGTTGTTCAGCAATAAGCTTAGCATCCTCTATGGTGAGGGCTCGTCTTCTATCTAATTCTAAATCAGAGATAGCATCCATAACCTGTCCGTTGGGGAGTATCCCTCCCCTGGAAGCAAAAAGAGCCAAGGTATCATCAGCTTTTGAAGCTACAACATCCTCTACCTTTCTCTTTGCAATAGCAAACTTATACCATTCAGCTGTTTGATTTATAGCCATAGCTTTCTCTATCTTACCAAAACAACAGGAATAATTTCCACAAAGTCCAGAGAGTCAAAATCGCTAATACTAACAGTAAGATACCGACCATCAATTTCCCTGCCAATATTAGCCCGTCCATTAGTACTGATCGAATAAATCTTATATGAGTTATCTTCATTCATAACCTTTATCGCAGGGACAGTTCCCCCAACAAGCCCAAAGAAAGCGCTTCGAAAATATTTCTTAGACTCAACCCCAAAGTTAGAAGAATTCAAAATAACCCCTGGAGTTATCTTTGTTCCAGCATCAGTTGTTCCTGTAAGTTTATATAACCCATCGCTTTTTATTCCCCAACTCGAACCCAGGAAATTACAGAAAGAGTTGAAATTAAAATTAGAGAAAACAGATGGCTTAAACTCTTTGGTGTTAAGAATCCAGCATTGCCATAAATCTCCGTCAACAAAAACATTCACCCCGAAACCAAAAGAATCGGAGATCAAAGATTTCAAAGTTTGCTTAAGCGACAAGGCATCAACAGAGATTAGTTTGTCAAGAGCAGGTATCTCAAACTGAATATAATAAGTAGAGGCACTAACAACAGCAATGCTATCACTAATTTCTCTGTTGAGTTCTGCTTTAACAACTGCTGCACAAAGAGCTTGAATTGCATCAAGGATTGTTCGCTGCCAAACTCTTTTAACTGCGTCAGTTAACCCCACTCCCTCAGCAAGAACCCAACTGAAACGCATGGGGTTAGTAGCGAGTTCTAATAAGATTAAATATTCCAGAACCGCAACTGCCATTACCTTTTTAGCAGAGTCTGTGGCAGTTAAGGTATCAGCAATAACTCTAACAAGCAGAGATAATCTTTCTGTGATATCGCTGAAATTTATACCATCAGAGAAAACTCGTATCCCTCTCCAATTGGGGGAAACAGTTTCGTAGGGAAGGAGATTATCTGCGATGCCTCTTCCAAATCCTCCCTTTATGGTATGAGTTAGAACAATGGCTTCTGCTATTCGCTTGACCCAAGAGTTGGCAGTTATCTCATATAAAGACATAACATCTTGTATACGAGTATAAAAGTTACCTCCACCAACAACATTTATTCTAACAAGCAAATCAATAATAGTCTTAGTAAACTTAAGTAACTGCGTATCTGTTCTAAGAAGAGTCTCATCTAATACTACTGGCCAGAAATATCTACTTAAATCCGTCTCAGCAAAGACATCTAATAAAACTTTATTAAACCATATCGTTCTCCAGTTGGGTGGAATAGCATTAACAATAATAGCTATAACATCTAAAATTATACTGGTTCTTTTTACCGAACCTCCCGCCCAATCAAGGATCTCAAGTATCTCTGCTAAGATAGCTGCTTCATCCTTCAATCCTAAAGCTTCTGCTATAGTAGTAACCCACCAAGGCATATGCTGAGTTACAGCATCCCGCACAACCAATGACTCCCCTACACTACTTACATTAGTGTAAGGAGTTGTTTGCGGGGTAAAAGCAGAGGTGTGCAGACAATCTCCTTTAGTCCACCTAAACTCATCCATCCAACCATTAGCTTCTGTCCAACCAGCAACCCCGCTCCCACCAATATTCATTAATGCTGCATAATCAGGGAGACTATTTCCGGCTATAGGAGTAGTTATAGTAGTCCAGGTAATGGCTGCTCCATTAATAAAGAGATAAAGGTTGGAGCCATTCCTTCCAATCTCTATATGATACCAAGTAGCAGTTGCTACTGTAGTCCACTGATAGATGTAATGCGCAAGAGCAGATCCACCAGTATTGCAATAAAATATAAATTGCTTTGGTGATAGATCAAACCTTGCCTGAATTGTTAATCTGTTGTTTGCATCAACTGCTTGACCTACCCAAGGTTGGTCTGTTGTTATGGAGTTGAATCTGCACCAGTAATCAATAGTAAATGGAACAGTACTTAGCCACCAGTCTTCGTGGTCGGGGGTATCTATCCAGTCATCTGTTCCATCAAATAATCCCGAAGCAGTAGTAAATTTAAACTGCGCTGTATCAATCTGCGCATTGCCCCGGGCAGTCCAAACTTTACCACTTTCATCAGTAAAGGTTGTGGAAGCATCTGCACCTTCGAAGTGTAAGAGGGCTTTAGTGTTGTATCTATCTACTGCCATTTAAGATTCCTTTGAAAAAAGGCATTCAAATAAACTCTTTTTAAGAAAAAAATGGTCCATCTTTTGCTTGGATAGGCCAAGGATAATGCGATCCAGTAGGTATTAATATTGGCCTTAATGATATTACATTAAGTGAAAAATTAATAAATGCAGAAGAAGCTGCGGCTGATCCATATTCACCTGCTTCACCATATACTGCAGAGCCTACCCGAAATACTATCATGCTGAACGAAGGAGAAACCACATTACAACACAGTTCTATAGTAGTGTAAACGGTTTCCTCTGTAAACCATGCATCATGTACTCTACCAAAAATAGTCCAGTCAAAATGATAACCATCGTATTTACTCAAACCATAAAACGAAGTAGTATATAATCGGGAAATGCCCCCCGTAGCCTGACCCGAAATATTGTTGCCTTGCGACTCTGACGCAGGATTATAACTCGAAGATGCCTCTGCACTTCCACTTCCGGTTACGCCTACTTTTAGTTTATATCTTCCTGGAACTGCACTAACTGGAGGACAAATCGCAATATTGACATTATCCGACTTACTATAATATTCTGGCTTTGGAGGACCTGGGTTAGGCGGATCCCAGCCTACAACAACCGCTGTCGCTCCATTACAAGAACAGTTACCACTTGCTCCCTCAAAAGGTGACACAACTTCAGGACTTATACCATCATTTGTAAATCTTGTACCTGGAAAAGTGCATCCACTAACTTCTGGTCCAAGTAAATCATCCACAGCATCAACACAATCAATTCTGCAAAGTCTTTTTTCTTGGTTCTCAAGTCCAATAACTTTAATATCTTTGTAATCATTTCCATCTCTAACAGCATGAGCAATAATTACATCGCCTACTATAAAAGCTGTTGCTGCTGCCCAAAGAGCCCCATTTTCTCTTAACTTTACTCCATTAGCACAGTGATAAAAAATAGGTACTTTGGTATAAGTCTTTTTATTCGGGGGATTATTCCCAAAAGCTAACTCCAACTCTACATCACAGGTATCATCTTCTTCAACTGTGTACAACTTTTTAATAATTCCCCGGCAGTAAACTGGAGACAGTAAACTGCCGAGGGTTGGATGCTTAATGAAAGTTTTTTCGTCAGCCATTATCTCAATTCATCCCAGAACATTCAATAATTGAATCTTCTTATGAACTCGAACAGGTGATTTGATAAGTTACTGCCAGCACATCATTATCAATCACAGCCCTGGATGAGTCAAAAGCCTTAGCACACATCAGGGTTCCTGTGGCAGCAGTCTTTGCGGCAGACAACCCAAGGAAAGCTCCATAAACAGTAATAGAAGCTGCAATGGTAAACTCTGCTTTAGCAGCAGCGTTAGTGATAACTGCAGTAGCAGTATCAACAGTTACATATTCCGGCTTGTTGGTTAAGGGAAGATCGTAGTCTGCATCAGCGCACTCCGAATAAGTTCCCCCCGTTCCAAGCTTTGCCGCAGCAGTATCACCAAGAGCTGGTACAACACTAGCCTTAAAAATCCCAACTCTCCAAGGGGAAACTGTAACCAACGCCGGTTTAGCTATATCATGGAACATAACATTGTTGAGATAAGCCATCCCCTCTGTAGTGAAGATGTTGCTTTTCTTCATCCAGGCATCATAAAGACACACTCCGTCTCTGTGATGTTCCAGCCGGACATTCCCCGCAAACTTCATTCCATCCTTATAATGCTTTAACGCATACAGCATTTCTTTTGTTTCTCTAATCACTCCAAAAAGATCCATTTCTTGTTCTCCTTTTAAGTTATTTCAGCCACAACTGTCTCGCCTAAGCCAAACGATTCATGCTGATCTTTATCAAATTCATTAATAAAAACTCTCCCGACTCTAATAACCTCTGCGGTTACCGAGTCCCCCATGCCAACAGAACTGCCCCCAGGAAAAGACGACAAAATCTGAGGCTCCCCATCTACTATCCTGAACAAACTCGCTGCAATAGACCCAACATCAAAGCGAACTTTATCCTGTGAAAGAGCTGTAACCCTTCCCTCTTCGTAAGCTCTAATAGGTCTTTGAGCAGCCACAAACCCACTTTTAGTCATCCACACAGGAACATTGTCTCCATAATCTTGGCCCATTCTATCGCAGTAAACCAACGATCCCTTTATAACGCCATCCCCTACCCTGGCATACTCAGCTTTTTTGGGGTCTGTTCCAGACACAAAAATAACTTCATCTTCGAAGCCAACAAAGAGGCCATACGAAGTTTTTGCTATCATCCAGACATCGCTGGCGAAAACATTAAGATCAGAATAGACATCAAACCACTCATAACCAAAGGGCTTGCTATAATATAATATAGAACCAGAGCTTCCATAGATTCTTCCTCCATGAAGGCAAAGGTTTGATAGCATAGGTGGGGGAGCACTCCACAGTGAGGGAAGCTTTACCATCCCAGGCTGAGAGGTAATGGTTGCTGTTTTACCTGCGTAGTAAAAGGTGTTCCCGGAAGGATCTGTAATCCATACTACTGAACCCGAGGGAAAATTCGTTATAGTTATTCCTCCAATCACAGTTAACTCAATAACAGCTATAGGACTATTCCCACTTAACCTTCCATCAATTTCCTCTTTTGTTAAACAAACAGTATAAATCCCTGGGATTAATCCCCCAACAGCGGAATAAACCAAAGTAGGCTTTACAGGGACAGTAAGACCCCATGCTCTCACAGAGTTAGTCTTTTCATCATAGACCCCGTTCCATGTAGGGCAGGAAATATAAACCAAACTCCCTGCCTTTACATAAGAAAGTCTATCTCCCCATACCCCAACAGAGGCCAACGCACTTTGACTTACCCCATCGAAGGAAACACACAAACTCCCATTACTAACATATAAAAGATATTCTCCATCAGACCAAAGACTATGAGCATTAGTTAAAGAAAGCTTTTTTGTGTATCCAGCCCTTTTAGCAATAACTCCATCATTCCCCACAATAGCATTGAGGATAACCTTGGGCTCATCAAGCGTTTGAGCTTTACCCTTAACATTATTCATACCTTTAAAAGCTGTTATGGGAATTGGTTTAATAGGCAATTTAGTTACTCCAAATACTGCGAGTTACGTGTCTGCGTTGACGACCAACCCAAGAACCTAACATATCCTTACCGGCTTGAAACTTGGAGGAGTAATTGATGGTATTCACTTTTTCCCCATCTACGCCGTCTTCCATCACAGTCCAAACAGCTGCTGCTGCTCCATACACCAAGCACCTGCGATGAAGATAATCTGGTATATGGATAGGGACAGCTGCATCCTGAACCAACGCCGGAGGATTCTTCAGCATCAGCACAACAAAGTTAGTGGCAGTTGCAGGACGCTGCATATACCAAAGCACACTACCTTCTTTGGCGACCTTGGTTAAATCTCCTTCTTCGGATAACTCTGGTTCCTCTTCCATCAAAGCCTCAAGGGAACCCACAACAGTGAATCTTCCTCCATCTGTATTTCCAGCAAAAAGAAGGCTACCGAACACACCACTTGGTAACGAAACCCAAGACTGACCAACAACAGTCGCCACAGACATAGGAGTTTTGAGCGATGGCACTTTCGCTTCGTTCACTACCTCAAGGTAAATGTCATTAATTACTGATGGAATTAAGTCAAACATGCTATTATCTTTGACTATAACTTCCACCTCGTCTTGAATTTCTTTGAATGTCATGTTCGGTAGCCTTTTTAAAAGGTTAGGTTAAAAGCCTGGAATATAGGAAACCAAAAGATGAACTCTCAAGGCTCCGGCAGCAATCACTGCGGCATTACCAAAGAAACCCATAATACAAGGTACAGTCGCAGCGGCACCAAGCAAGGTTCTGGGGGAGGTAAAGCCATTCAGTCCAGCAGCTGTGTACCAAGCACTGGTAGTGCCGGGACCGTAATAAGCTGGGGTAGCCAGGGTAGCGCCATTGAAAACATAACTTCTTTTAGCAACAGTAGTTAACACCCCATCTGTGGTAATGACATCAGTAGCAATGGTTCCATCTCCAAGAATGAACTCGGTGGTGGCGGTGAAGGCTGTAACAACCTGCACAGCAACTTCATGGATAACCACTCGCTTGCCAGCTACAGGAAACGAAAACAGCAGAACAGGTTTCATGGTCTGAACAGTAACAGCCTCGCCCGCAGCGTCATTGGTTAAGGCATCACCAGCTACCATAGTCAATGTTCCGGCAGCCACCCCGCCAGCATCAATAGTAGCAAACTCAAGGTTAGCAGCTGCGCCAGCACCAGAAAACCCTGAAATATACACTACATCGTTGGCGAGAAAGCCTGCCGCAACAAGACCATTACCGGAGTCAGTAATAGTATCAGGGTTAGCATCAACCGCAGCCAGAGTAGCAGCAGTGATAGCCCCCGCACCTTTGATAGCAACAGGAGTTTTGACCGAAGGGCTATAGCCGGGTGTTAGAACGTTCCCAGCACTAAACTCAATCAAACTTGAAGTCATCCAAAATGGATTCTGAAGAACCGTATCTCTCTGATCTGGTCTTCGAAGATCAATCATAGCACTCATATCTTTTACCTCTTTTCTGAGAATTTAAATTGTTAGGATATAACAACATACTGGCAAGCAAGGATAAAAGCTCCTTCGGTTGTTGCTGCACCAGCAATCACAGTTACAGTGATAGCCCCAGAGGAACTGGAAAAATACTTCCCTGGAAACGAAACCAGGGTGTCTCTCTGGGCTCTTTTGAGACCAAGGGTTTTTGGAGCAACTACATCATTGCTCATAAAACCATCAATAACAGCGGTCTCTTTGTTTCCTGACCATCCCACAGTTATCTGTGGTACTCCTCCCACATAGGCAGTTAAAACCTGTACCCATACATCTGTAACAAAAGCGTTACGAGGAACATGGATAAGGTTATAAGTGTCATCGTCCGGGGCTGCTAAGACCTTGCTTCGAGCAAACATCACTCTGTCAGCAAGGTAGTGTGAATAGAAATCTTTAGCCATTTTACTTATCCTTTCTAAGAAGTTTCAATAATTGAATCTTCTTGAATCTTAATCTAAGGAAGCACCCCAAGCACTCCCGACAATAACCCCGAAGTCTTTGACATCACCAGCCGGACCGAAGCCAACTTTCTTGCAACCCATGATTCCTCCGCCCCTGACATTCATATACCTTTCGGCATCACGAGTGTAGGGCACGAAGCTCATGGTGGTGGACTTGGTGTCCCCGGCTCCGCCCCACGCAAACACAGCAGCCTGAGCACCCAGCAGAACGTTCCGGTAGACATTGGCGTTAGTCGGACTCTTACGAATCCTTTCACTTTTGCTCACCAGCATTCCGTTGTACTCGAACTCAACATTCGGCTGTTGCAGCTTCTGGGCTGAGCGGACAATATCTCCCCACTGGCCCACGTTCATATTCTGCCGCAGTCTATCAAAGACATAGTTATGAAGGATAACACGGTAATAAGCCTTACCGCCCTTCATAATAGGCCGGACCTTGTAGCAGTTGGTTCCAGTAGGAAGTTCAGCTTTTTGTTTCATCCTGTCAAGGAAGGTTAGATCCAGGAGATTCGCTGAGGTCATAGCGAGATCAGTCGCCACATCGTCAACCCGCATCCAGTGGTCGGTATCGGGATCTGTGTTTACCTGAGCAAAAACCTTAGCGTTGATGCGATAGCTTGCATCCCCACACAGAACCGACATAATATAGTCAGAAAGCTTAGCTCCCCACCATTCCTGCATGGCGTCCTTAGCTTCCTGAAGCAAATTGTAAGGAATCCTTTGCTCTTCCATCTTACCGCCAGTATCGACAGCATGGTTGAGCTCCTCAATGGTCAGATGGAAGTTGCGGAAGATAAGCTTCTCTTCATTACCTTCAACTTCTTCGTCTCCAACCCTACCTTCACCCTGCAAAGGAAGCCTGATCCCAAAGGTTACATCGTCTCCCTCGCCTTTACCCAGATCAGTATTCATCTGAATAACAGCGTTTTTATCCTTCCCTACCAAGTCGTTAAACTCAATAGCCGGAAGAATGAGGGAGAATAACTCTCTGGCCCATTTTTTCCTTGTCAAGGGATCATTAGTTAAGAAAACAGTTTTTGGAGGCATAGTATTTTAACTCCTTCTCTAAGCTAAATCATTTTTAAGGTAAAGCTCATAGACATCTTTCGGAACCTTTGCAAGCTCGTATTCGTCCAGAGCATCAATCATTGCTGAGGTCCAACCCTTTGTTCCGGCGCCACCAGGGATATTAACTATAGAATCCGGAACCTTAGCAGGAACAACAACAGGTTTTTTGTCAACAACTGCTTTTAGCAGCTCTTCTTTCGGGGGAGCCTCTGCCTCAACCTTCTTTGCATAGCTCGGATGAAACTCTTTTATTCTATCATACATATAGCGATAAGGATTTGGCTGTGCCCAGATTGCGGAGGTAAGATCAATTTCAATCTTCGATTGATTTCCTCCTTCACTCTGAACAATATTCGCAGCCATCATTGATACCAAGGTATCGAATTTATCCTGCGAAACAACCTCTTCAACATCAGCGTATGCTGAATTAAGTTTCATTGCTTCAAGTAATGTTTGAAGCTGCATCTCCCGTGCTGAGAAGGCCTCTTGTTGTGCTCGAATAGCTTCCTCGTCTACTGGAGGAATGATCTCGGCCTTTTCAAGAGCCTCTCGAAATTCTTTATTCTGGGTTTCCAGTACTGCAAGTACCCTCTTTTGCTCCCTGGAGATTGCTCGCAACGAAGCAAGCTCTTCTTCAACTGCAGAGGGAACAACAGGAACAACAGGAACAACAGGAGGAATAACCTCTGGAGTCTCTGGAGTCTCTGGCTTCTCTGGGGTTTCTTCTTCCTTAGCTATCGCTGCAAGTTCTTCTTCGCTAAGTTCTGAATCCAATCCACTCGATAAATCTTCTTTGTGCTCCTCAAGCGGGGGCTGACCCTCATCTTGCAAGCTTGGAACAATGACTTCTGGTGACATAAAAAATTCTCCTTTTCTTTTTACTTAGTTTTCTTTACTGGCTTAGCCACAGAGCTTTTAGCCTGATTCTTTTGTCCTTCTTGGGCAACCTTAATCTTAGCCATATCTACCATAGCTTTCATATTTATCTTCTTTTCTTCCAAGGCTAATTCATCCTGCCTTGCTTGCTCAGCTAACTGAGCTTGTTGAGCATTGAACTCTCTTACTCGCATTTTAGCAGAATAGGGTAAATCACTGTATTCCATTAATAAATCTGGGGGAATAGTCCCGGGGTTATTCTGACCAAAGGTAGTCAACATGGCCAGAATAGAGTTTCTCATAGTAGCATTTTCTACTTTCTCATCTACCCTAACATCATATTTCCCAAAGGAAACATCATTAAATCCTTGGTTTTGGGGGTTGATTTGGGAATTAATCTGCAAAAGTTTCATCCCCTCTGGCCCCTCAATTCGCAGTATCCTTTCGGTTGTGTCGTATTGCTGGATCAAAGAAAACATTAACTCAGCAAGCAAAGCTCTGGAATCCATGAAATTTTTAAACAAGGTATAAAGAACAGCAATACCAGTTTCAATTCTTTTCTCTTGTGTTACCCCAGGTTCCCGAGAGCTTGTTTGAATCCCCAGCAAAGCATCCTGGGTTCCAATAAGATTTTTAATGCTCTGAGTAAACAACGCATCAAGATTGCTATATATAGGAGAGATAGAAGGTTGATCAGTAAACTTCCATTTCTCCATCATTCCTTTTTGGATTTCAAGGTAGAAGTTCGGTTCCGAAGATCTCTCTTCATACTCCTCGATGTTAAGTATAGCCCCAGTCTCAAAAGCAAGGATTCCTTTAGGTGCAGTCTGGAGAAGATGAACCAACTGCCGACGAGTAACATTTAACCCCCGCTGAGGATCCTTAGCCATACTGATAACCCCAAACCAGCGGTTTTCATCTTCATCTTTGTAAGCTCCAACAAGCACCAAAGGTAACCTATTGTGGTTAAAGGGAGAAGGTCCTTCCTCGATTAGATAATTCCCCGAGAAGATAGCATAAAAAACTTTCCTTGCCGGACGAACCTGATATTCGGGGATAGTATCAGATTGGTAATGCTGGCCATTAGGAAGATCTATACCATTTAAGATTTGCTTTTTAAACGCAGCCCAATCTTTTTCACTTAGAGAGTCGGGGACCTTGGTGATGGGGTTAATAAACCAGACCATATTGACAAACTTCCTATACCAACACTCCACCAAGCGGTACTTCTCATTTGCTACATTAAAGAAAGTTGGCATCAAGCCTAATTGGTTTTGGCTTAATGACATAATTTCAGCTGCAGGAAAGTTAGGGTATTTAGCTTTTATATCATCTTCATCAAACCATCTTGAAAGGAAAATTCTCCTGGCATCCGAGAGATCGTATTCAACAGAGTCAGCATCCAACACCACATCCCTCCCCCGCAGGAGATGGACTTCTATCTCAGGCTCGAATGGGTTATCTCCACCAACTCGGGGATATAGAAAGCTTCTGCCACTCTTTATAGAATGCTCAAAAGCCGACATTTCCTTTCCAGAGACTTTCGAAAAATTCCTGTGATAAATCAAAGCGCCATTGGCAATCTCTGTCATAGCCTCATCTTCAGCCCCCACAGGAACCAGGGTGGGTTCTCGTTTGCTTTGAGCTGCCATACCAATTAGCATATCTACTTTAGGCTTTATTTCATTGTAAACAGTAGACGGCCGATTTTGCTCAGCAAGAGTAGATAATACCTCTGTTGTGTCTTGAACGCCAGCATAAAACTTATAATCTTCGTCAGCTTCAGTTCGGAACCTAGTCTCTGACACAGCATTCTCGTCGTTTTGAAGCCATTCATTAACCCTCTGAAGAAGATCATATTTCTCAGGAGTTATTTCAAGTCCTGGTTTACCCTTGACTTGACTTTGCTCAAAGAAGTGTTTCATTGCTTAACCTTTTCTTGTTGGTTTCCAGCCATGCTCGACTGCGTTCAAAAGCCTTTTTTGTGCAGTTGCCTTAGCCGGGGTAGTCGCTTTAGCATGAACCATGTTAGGAGTAGCAACCTGGACTTTTCCTGACCGAAGTTTTCGTAATTTAACTGGCATCAAGATTCCTCAATATTATATATCTGATTTTCTTCTCTGAAAAATTTGATCTAACTTTTTTACAGAATACTTAATATCTTCATCAGGAACAAACTCCATAACATTACTACCAATTTTCTTTTTTTGCTTAATTATTTCGCCACTGTCCCATATTGCTTCAGGAGTACCAAACTTAAAGCGAAGGTTATTTGGTTCTGGTATTTTTGCTGTTGGCATTAGTTAGATCTTTCAATAATTGAATCTTCTGGATTAATTTCAGTTAGTCATCCAAGCATGAGAGGGCTGACCATTAACTGGCCTACCACCAAATCCTCTCCAGGATCTTATCTTCTTTTTCTTAAAGCGTTTTGGTGCCCAGACCTTTGTTGCCACATCTGAGAAATACTCAGAAAGGCAAAGGGCATCTGCGATGTTCGGGGAGGCCTTGCCCCGAGACTTCATGTCCTTTTTACTTTCAATAATAAACCCTCCGTGGGCATTAAAGTCATAGGTGGGAGTAGCAAGCTCGTTGGCTAACTCGTTACCAAGACTAACTTCTGACCCTGGGCGCATAATATCAGGAAAGGAATAAGATCCCTTAGCACACTTCTCCCTCACCCTCCACCAAAGTTCATCTCGGAGTCTGTTGTATTGGGCTAAGTCAGTCGAAGAATTGGCTACATTAACTCCAAAGATTCCGGGGAGATTCCTTTTGAGAAGCCAGTCAACCACCCCTGCTCCAACTCCTATCTCGTCTATAGCCATTCCAACAGCATCATTATCAACATAAGATTGCTGAAAGTGCCCAGCTAAAGTTATGACATTCATGGAGTGGTATTCATCCCAGGGAAGAACAAGATTACCCCTCCGGGGGAGCCCTATTGAGCAGTCATCTCCATACCTTGCAACATCTCCCCCGAGATAAAGTGGTTCGTTCTCAGGCACAGCAATATCATTACCTATGCATTGTATAGCTGTATGAATAGGAATAAAGGTTTTCTCGTCTTCGAGGGGAGGATCTCCCGCAACCCTGATCCTGAACACATTGGAGAGTTCACCATATTTGCTCTTCATGTAATCTACATAAGAAGATTTAACATTACTGCTTTTTCTTGAATCCCAGTGATATCTATTAAACATCTTCGAGATCACGGGGTGGAACTGGGAGTCATAGAAATAACCAGCGTTCTTAGTCATGTTCCCAATCAGCAACAAATGGTTGTCTTCTTGGGTTAAAGCTCCTTCTGCAGTTATAAAGATTGGATCGGGCATCCCCGAGGCCTCATCAACCAGAATAAGCAAATGATCCCCGTGAAACCCAGCGAATGCTTCAGCTTGTTCTTCTTTAGAAGCCCTTGCAGATATAGCAACTGCACGCACCCACCACTCTTTCGGGGAGTCTTTGTGAAACATCTTGTCTTTTTGGATAACAAACTCGTCAGCCACAAGGCTTTGTCTAAGCCATTTCGATAACTCAGACCACAAAATATCAGCAAGTTGGTGAGCAGTAGGTGCGGTACAGACTACTTTTGGGTATAACGGAGTGGCGGTTACTGGGTTGGATGAGAGTCTTGTGGTTTGAAACCATAAGATAATCCAGCTTGCACAAGCGTCCTTGCCGACTCCATGGCCTGACCTTATGGAAGTTTTATGGGAGGTACCTTCTTTGGTGAAGTTATAAAGAAACTCAGCTTGTTGGGCAGTAGGATTGGCTCTAATACATTCCTTTACAAAAAGCAAAGGAGATGCTCGCCATTCTCTGAGTTTTCTTAAGACAATATCGTTCATTCTTAGTTAATCATCTCTTTCAAGGCTCGCATGACAGCGTCTTCTTCAGATTCCTCAACTTTTTGTGCGAGAGCCAAGACTTTAGTGGTTGTCATTTCAGAGTTACCCATCCTGGAGGAGATCTCTTCCTTTTCTATCTGCAAAAGATAAGAGACTAACCCCGATACCTTTCCTCCCTCGCCATCTTTAATATCATGTTCAGCTTCGTGCAGTGTCTTAAAAGCAATAACAAGATCACGAAGTGAAGCTGCAGCAATTTTTCCAGGATTGATAGCCTCCAGACACTTCGCCTGTAGCTGTGTAAGATGGAGGTTTTTAACTGCTCTATACTGAAGAATAACACCTTGTTCCTCTTGGAGATCTCTGATTCTACTCTGTAAGGTGGGGATAGAAACCCCGAGTTCCCCAGCCATTTCAACCGGGGAGAACCCCCTTGTTGCCATATCAATCAAGGCTAACTCATCAATGTCAACTCTGGGTCTACCCATTTTAGATGCTTCTCCAAGATTACTTCCATTACCCAGACATACTATGGCGGAGGAACCACGTATCTTCTGTCTGGGTAATGGAAAGCAAAAACCAAACACCCTTAGTGTGTGGGGGAAGGCTGCCAAGAAACCTTCCATTTTTAGTATTTATCCTTCTTATACCACAACCGCACCTTACTGTCAATAAGTAGTTTCTTCTCTGGCAACTCGTTGTGCAAGGAAGCAAAGCTTCCAAGCTTGCTTGGAAAGCTTCCAAGAACATTCAATAATTGAACCTTCTGGGTTGGCTTCTTTCTCTTCGGGGGAGCTTGCTTGCAAAGCTTGCAAAGCTTCCAAGCCTCTAAGCTTGGGTTTGATTTTTTGCTGTGAGGAGAAAAGGGGAGCAATCTATCCGGCCCATAGTACCCTCAAGGGGCTCGATGGGGGGGTCAGGCCGAAAAATCATGGAACAACCCAGGGTAATTGATTGGGGGGATTGGGGGGGATTAAAATAATGCTTGACATTGGGGACAGGGTGTGGTATACTGTATTCAATTGAATGGGAACAACCCGAAAACACCTGGCAACGGGTGATGACCAGCGGGTCAGCGGAATCCCATCCAACAGCATGGATCAACAACAACCATGCACAGATTGATGAAATCGGAAGAGAAAATAATCAATCAGGTTTACGGATTAATCCTGGCAAACAATCCGTACAAAACAAAAAGCGAGCAAAGCTCGCAAAAAGGTGCAGGACAGGCACTTTGCCTAAGCCTGTATGGGTTTATTTTGTTTTGTTTCAAAGCTTTTTTTGTGTTTCTTTTAAAATGGCTGTCTTTCCAAAAGAAAGGACTAACAGCCATGAGTAAAGAAAATATCGCAAAATGGGATTATACCGACGGGGTATTATCTCTTCAAAATGCCAAAACAAAAGCCATTGTTTACTCAGTTAACCTAAATGAGGAAATTAACGGCTTTGCTGAAATGCCTGAATACGTTCAATTCTACATTCAGTACGGTATCCGGCAAAAATCCGCAGACCCCAATGCCACAGCAAAGGGTGCTGACAAGCTCGAGGGATACAGATTATCCTTTGAAGCTTGGAAGGAGATTACCTTTGCCAGGGCAAAAGCCGAGAAAGGCGAAAGCATTTCCGTCAATAAAATTAAATCTCAGGTCTGGTCTTTGGCCGAGCTGAGAATGATGAAAGATATGTTTCCCAAAATGGGAAAGGCTTTTCCTGCGGAGATGGAAGCCAAGCTGGAAGAATTGGAAGCTTTGGCAAGCGCAAGGGCAAGCGCAAGCGCAAGCGAGCTTGCAAAAAAATCTCTCAAGAACCAGAAATAAAAATAATCTTTTTCCCTGACGGCCATTTTGATAGAAACACAAAGCAGCAAGCTGCAGCAGCAAGCTGCCAAAAAACTGGGCAAAAAAACTGAATAAAGGCCAGTTTTTAGAGGATTTAAGCTTAGAAAAATTAATAAATTAATAAATTAACCAATTAACCAAAAAACCGTTAAACCAAAAAATCATTAACAACGTTTAGTCCCTCACCCTCAGCTGTTCTTTCTTTTTTTTTCTTCTTGCTTCCTTTAGTAAAAAAAAAAAAAAAAAAAAAAAAAAAAAAAAAAAAAAAAAAAAAAAAAAAAAAAAAAAAAAAAAAAAAAAAAAAAATCAAACTGTCAAAAAAATGACAGAAGACAAAAAACCGTCAATTTTTTGACAGGAGGAAAGCTGAGGTGGGAGACTAAAGAAGATTAATGGTTAATTGATTGAACGGTTAATGGGTTGAATGATTAATGATTAATGATTAATGGTTAATAAATTAATTCCGTTTACTCAAAATAACACTTGACAGTTAAAACGAAATATGGTATAACAGAATTAACAATAAAAAAGGCAGCAAGCTGCCAAAAAGAAAGAAGGTGCAGGCAGCAGGCAGCAAGCTGCCATGCAGAAGATTCAATAGCAGAAGATTCAATAATTGAATGTTCTGGAAGAAAGCGAGCAAAGAGGAAGGAGGAAGGAGGTGATAAGAATGACTATGACGGATTATAGAAAAGAATTTGAAAAGGTTCTTTCGGGGCAGCGGCAGCGGCAGCAAGCTGCCAGCAAGCCAGAAACAAAGAACAGAAAAGGAAAAGGTTCTTTCTGGCAAGGAAGCAAACCTGAGAAGCGAGCAAAGCTCGCAGAGAAGAAAACCTGAAAGCGAGCAAAGCTCGCAAAAGGAGAAAAAATGAAAATGGCTGGGATGGCTGGGATGATATCCCCGAAAGAATTACTTGAAGCTGCCAAGGAAATGATGCTCCAAGGCAAAGAACCATCAACCCAAACTGACTGGATTAAGGTAATTAACTTTTTCTCGGTTAATCTTGTTCCTGACAAAGAATTCCAGATGGCTTGCATTAAGATTTTAGTCAACATTCTTGATATACCAGTTGACAACCGAACTGTAGATATTATTGTTGACTACCAATTGCAGAATCGGCAAGAGAAAGCTAAACAGGAAAGATTCCTGCAATACCACAGAACACGGCAAGCTGAGGAAGTTGCTATGGAAGAAAAAAAGAAAGGAGGCAAGGAGGAAAAAGAAAATGGCTGAGAAAAAAGAAGAAAGCAAAGAGAGCAAAGAAGCAGCAAGCTGCCAAAGCTTGGAAAAGGAGGTGAAAAAGAAATGGCTAAGGTTGAAAGAATAAAGGAAGGCAAAGAAGGCAAAGAAGGCAAGTTCTTGAAGGTTTTTACCATGCACTCAAATTCAATAATACTCGCCCACCAAATGCTGATGGATGAGGCTGCAAAGCAGAAAATTGATGTTGGCGAACTCAATGCTGATGTAGAATTTAATTGCGAGGTCGAAGTTATTAACCTTTTTAGCTCTGAAAAGAAGAATTTCTAAGCTAAGCTTTGGATAGGGGAGAATAGCAACAAACAATAACTGGGGAAGCTTGCTTCCCTGGAAGCTTGCTTCCCTTCGGTTATTCTCCCCGTTCCAAAATACTCAAGAAAGGAGTATTTCTAAATGGAAATCTGCCACAACCATGATGCTTCGATAGCATACTGTAATGACGAGTACGGAGACTGCCCGCTCTGTCGAGCTAACGATACTATTGCTGAGTTTAAAGATGTTATTGCTGAGCTTAAAAAAGATGTTGAAAAGCTGAAGGCTTTTGCTGCTGTTGAAAGGTTAGAGAGTGAAATTTATGCCTGAGAAAATTGATATATCCAAGATCTTAAATGATCCCTCTATCTCCCCGGAAATGCGAGCTTTTGCGGAAAAGCTGAAGGCTTTTGCTGCTTTGGGCAAGTCCAAGAAAGAAAAGTTTCCAGGCTTTCAAACTCACACTCCCCGCCATAGATTCTATACCAAGCTTGAGGAATACTACCTTGAGGTAGAGTTTAATTGCCTTTGCTGCGGGAACAAAAGAAAGCAGATGTTTTTCATGGCTGACCAAGGCGATGGCACACTGAGAGGGGAAGGATCTTTTTTGTTTGGGGATAATAAACCCAAAAGCTTTAAAACCAAGCGTTCTGGGGTATTCACCTGCCGAGACTGCACTTCCAGACTTTCTCAGCTATCCAAAGAAGAACTGGTTAAACGCCATCTGGAATACTTTGCTTCTATGGTCTCCAGACCAAAGTCAATGCCGAGAAAAAAGAAATTTGTGCTTAGACACATAGATAATGAAAAGGAAAAGGAGAATTAAAACTATGAGCACTACTTATTATAAACCTGTCCCACCAATAACTTCGCTTGCAGTAGATGTAAACGGAATGCATACTCATTTGAGTATTTGGGTAAACCATGTAAATGCAGGAAGTTTAACCTTACGAAATGAAGAGGCTTCAGGGGTATTATCTCTTTTTAGAGGAATACCTTTGTTTTTCTCTTATTTTGGAGGAGATAAAAGAGAAAGAGTTGTAGAGTTAAGAGGAAATCCAACAGATTCCTTAGTTGTTATATCAGAAACAGGAGAAATAGTTAAGGTTAAAGATCTGCTTAAACTTATAGAAAAGGAGGAGGAAGAAAAATGATAACAAAAAAAGAGAATGGGGAAACAAACTCTTTGTTCCAAGAACTCATTCCCCCGAAGCCAAATCTCGCTTTCGGCCTTGGCCCTTTTGATCTTTGTAGAAAATTCCTTCTGGAAGCGAAAGAGAATATCGCTGAGGCGAGAGTTTATTCCCCCGAAGGTAGAGTATTTTACGCCGTAGTGGAGACTCAGATTGCAGTAGAAGATGCTCTATTGCAGTTGGAAAGACTACTCGCCAAAGACAAGCTTTTGGTAATGAAGATTAAACATATCACTAATACTGACGAATGCTAAGAAGATTCAATTATTGAAACTTCTGGAAAGGAGAACAGTAAAACCAATGATTGATAAAACCTGTGATTCATGTAAATTCTGGGATAAACACAAGAGAGAAAGCTATTATATTCCCCGAACTGATACTCACGGCCTGTGTCAGCACTCAGCAGTAACATTTAAGGCTTCATGGCAAACCTATTCTGAAAAAGAAATAGCTTCAATGGGTGTAGAGCATGACAATGAGGAAGAGGTCGAAAAATGCTATTTTGTTACCGGCCCGAAGTTTGGTTGTGTACACTTTAAAGAAGATGGAAAGGGAGGAGCTTAAATGGCCGTAGGAAAAGAGATTCTTAAGCGATGCTTGATTGAAGTTATCGAGACAGGAAACCCTACTTTCATTGCAGAAGACAACCCAAAGATGCTGGCCAGCTTGCTGGTTAGAGTTCATAGGTTAAGATCAGAGATGAAAGAATTTGATCCCTTTATTGAGGAAAAGGTCGAGATCTCGAAAGAAAAGAGATCTCACTCTTCTCCTTTGGAGGGTATCCTGCTCTCAAGGCCTAAGCCAAGCGAGAACAGAATCCTCAAAGGAGATGGAAAGGGCGGATGGAGTGTGTTTAAAGAGCTTTACCCCGACCGGGACCTCGAACGAGTTATCTATGTTATGCAACAGGATGGAGCAAGTTTAGCTGATGCCAAAGAGATGCTGGTATGCCAAGATCGTACAGAGCTTGAGATCGAAGCTACCTGGATTAGGCTAATTGAGAAAAAGGAGGATTAAAGGAGATATGGGAAAGGGAGATATAGCGGATTTCCTTCCTGAAGGAATACACAAAAGACTGGTCAACGGAACAATGAGGTATATTGCCCAGATCAGACTTAACGGCAAAAGAATCTCACGTACCTTCTCCTTAGTTGAGAGTGCAATTTACTGGCTAAAAGACAAGCAAAAGGAGCGCCGGAGTGGAGATAACGAACCAAAAGAAAATATAGGGGAGTTCTTGCTTGTAACTGTTTTCCCCAAACCAAAAGGTAAATTCAAACCATCCACTCCAAGACAAACCTTTGATGAGCTAACTGACATCTTTGTAAACAACCATCAAGATCTCCCCGACCATGAGTTTATGAATATTTACTGGGGCTTAGGGGAGAACTGGAGAAAGCCTCACCATGTTTTAAGATATAAACAAATAATGCTATCTAAACGAAAGGATAACAAAAACGATGATATCCGCAGATGACAAAAGACCTCGCAGAAGAAGGGGTTCTTGTAAGCATATAGATATTCAGAACCATGACTTAATCTCTATGCTTAAAATTATCCAAGAAAAAGAAAACAATGCCTTGGCCTTAAAGCAAATCAAGGTTTTTGTTGATTCCAGAAAAGACCTATCTGCTAACATCAGTCTCCCCTTCCAGAGTTGTTCGGCCTGGGAATTTACTAAACTTTACTTCTCTGCTATTGGAGGAAGCATATGCTTGTCATTGAGAAATGGTTTGAAACAGCTCTTGGACTTGCTCCCGGAGAAGATTTATACATCCCTGTTGGAAATGTTCAGGAAGGTAAAGCAGTCCAAAGAGCCCTCCTTCTTCACAAGAAGAAAATGATGGAGATAGCTCCAATAGAATCCTTCCCCATTAAGATAACCATTGATAATAACATTGGGGAAAGGAAAGTTTTTGTTAGACTCCATCGAGAAGGGCTATCCCCCGAAACAGCGTTTATTCGATCTGTCTCTAAAGAACTGATAAAGGTCGAGATTGACTTCGGAGAGAAAGAAAGGATAATAACCTTGATGAAAAAGGATGGGTATTCTGAGGAGGAGATAGATGACTACTTTAACAAAGAAAAAGAGTTCCCCGGAGCCGGAAAAAATAACTAACATCACAGTAAACAACATATCTCTCAATCTATACCTTGATGAGAATAAGTGGGAAAGAGAAGATTATTTTAAGGAGGCTTTGGATAAGATCTTCCGGTATATACCCACAAAGAATCCCTGTAAAAATTGGTCTCCTTACCGTGGGAAATCCAGTAAGGTTAGAAAAATATCAGTAAAAGGAAAAGTCCTTGGTCCTTTGAAGGAGGTGAAATAGCTTATGTCACCAGCATCTTATCTCGGGGATGGAGTTTATGCTACCATTGAAACTGGTATGATTCGCCTTACCACAGGAGATCACAGAGAAGAACACTCTACTAATATTATATGGCTTGAGCCAGAAGTCTTTGTGGCCTTGGTAAAGTTTGCGACTCAAAATGAATTTGCCAGCCTCAAAATAAATGTGGACAGTTAAAAATTATTGTGTTATTATACATTATATCATGAAAGTACAAATTAATGAAAATATAACAGAGATTGATCCAGAGGACTTAAACCTTCTGGGAGAAATAAATTTAGACCTAAACCTATAACTGGCGAGGCGTTTCTGTGTATATTGCCTATGGCTAAAAGGATGAAGAAAATGGAAGAGTGTAAAAAAGAAATAGAAGAAATGGAAAGACCTGAATACAAAGTAACAGGAAAATTCGTTCAGGTATTTCTTCCAAGAGATAGCTTTTTAGCATTTGCCAAACTTTGCTTAGAAACAGGAAGAACTCGTCAAGCGGTATTACTCGAAGCTGTTGAAGCAAAACTCGAAAAAGAAAGGAGGCCAGAGCACGAAGAATAGGCTATAACCCTTAAACCATTAACCATTAACCATTAACCATTAACCTTTAAAAACTTATTCCTAAGGAGGAAATTTATCATGGCTAAGAAACTGAGTAAAGAAATTGAAGGAACCAAAGTAACCTTGACCGAAGTGACTACCAACACTATCTTGGTTTATGACACTGCCAAGCTGTCTACTGAAATTCAGCTTAAGCTCGTTCCGTTCGGGGCTGGTCATAAGCTCGGTGATGCGGCAGCTGGTAAGGAAGGCCAAGAGGCCATTGACTCTATTAATAAGGTTTGGGAAGGTCTACTCGGTGGGAATTGGAGTGTCAAGGCCCCGGCTTCCGAGAAGATCAGCGCTTCAGCTCTTGTTGCTATGTACAACAGTATTACCAACGCCAAGGACCGCACGGTTGCTCGTGGAATGCTGGAGAAGGTTGGATTAGAGTTTAACGAGGACGGCTCCATCAAACCCAAGGCTCCGGCCCCCAAAGCTCCCAAAGCTGAGGCTACGAAGTAAGAGTAGAAATTCGGTTAAGAAGATTCAACAATTGAATCTTCTGTGGACAAGGAAGAACCAAGAAGTATTATTTACTTTTTTAACTGTTCTTCCTTGTCCTTTTTAAATCATTAATCAAAGGAGGGAAAAAATGCTACTTTGTAGTACTTATCATGAAGGAATAGCCTATGATGAACAAAACGCAGAAATGGATATAGATGAGGGATTATTATCAGATTATCTCTCTAAAGCTGAAGATAAGATTATCTCTGAAGAGATCATAGGCTACTGCCCACTATGCCGAGCAATAAAAGTTATAGATAAACTTGAACAAAAAATAGATTTTTTATCGGAGGATTTAGAATATGCAGAAAAGGAGTTAGAAAAGAAAGGTGTGGTGTTAAATTGGAAACTTGTAGAGAGGAAAAGAAAGGAGAATAACTAATGGATATAATTACCTCGGATAACTCCGCTCGCCATCTCTTAGAACAATGCGAAAGAAAGTATATGCTCCAGCAGATGTGTGGCCTCAGAGGAATGTATGGCTCCACAGCTTTGCGTTATGGAACTGCATGGCACGCTTTCTTGCACGGGTTCTATCTTAAGGTAATGGAGAGTGGATGGGAAGCTAAGGATCTGGCGTTCATGGCTGGTCTGGTCGAGGCTAAAACTGCCTTCGAAGAGGAGTCATCCAAAGCCCTTTTCAATAATGACTACCGGACGCTGGAGAATTTAAACGATTCAGCTTACAAATACATAACTCATTTTGAACAAGATGAGTTTAATCTTGTTGTTATTGGTACTGAAAAGATCTTCGAGATCGAGATTGAGATCAGCGAGCTTGATAGGGCTAAAATCCCCGGCTTACCAGAGAAGGTTATCTTTACTGGCCAAATCGACTTGCAAGTTGAGATGGATGGATCAAAGTGGATCTGGGAAGCGAAAACCACCGGAGGAGCTTTGAGCATTGAAAGCCAGAGGCTTCATCGTTTGGCCCAGCTCATGGGATATTATTGGGCAGCTGAGCGAGTCCTTTCCTTTAAACCTCAGGGAGGCTTGATATCCTTTCATCATCTTCTGTCAAGGAAAAGCTCTAAAGATGATTCCTACGGCAAGGTAAACATTGACTTTGCCAGAATCCCCCACATCTTTACTGAACCAGATTTATCTGAATGGCGATCATCCTTCCTTCACACCGCAGGAAGAATTAATCAGTGTATGGACACCGGGTTCTGGCCCATGCGTCATGACTCCTGCTTTGATTACAACAAAAGGTGTAGCTATGCTTCACTATGCGACATGAATAGAATCGTGGAATTCAGCATTGGTAAAGATGGCTTCTACGAAATAGAACCTGATCGCATCCCTGAGGGATTTAAGGTAGAAAGATGGGATGTCAGAAACCGAGCTAAGAAAGGATCAATTACAGAATGAGAACAACAACCTTCAAATGTGATCGCTGTGGCACAGAGGACACTACAAATCAAATAGATATTCTTAACGTAGGTGTTCACGTTGGAGGATATGCTAAAATGTATTCTTCTTTCAACTCCGAAAAACCAAGAGTTGAATTTAATCAAGATTGGTGCTTTGAGTGCAGGATTAAAACAGGACTTAGAGAAAAGCCGGTGGATGCAAGGGGAACAATAATTCCTGTTACTCTGGAAGACCTTGTTCGTGAAATTGCTTATAAGGCTGCTTCAGAAGCTATTATAAATAGTCGTTAAAGGAGGATTAAATGCCAAATGCTAAAGATGTTACAGCTACTTCAGAGTGGGTGAAAGCTGCCTCTGTAGGTATTCCAGGTTCTGGAAAGAGTATCCTTGGAAGCTCATTTCCAACACCTGGATTTGTGTATGACTTTGGAAGCCAGATATTGTCATATCGTGGCTTAGACTTTGACTATGAACAATTTACTACCGATGCCAAAGGCTGGATTCAGTTTGAGAAGGTGAGCCAGCAATTAATCAGCGGTAAATACTACAAAGATCACAGAGGAGAAGAAGGCAATGGTCAGTATCAATCCATTATAGTGGATGATCTAACTGGGATGGGTGATCTTGCTTTAGCCCGTGCTATGCAGATTGACCCAAAGAGATCTGCCACCGATGGCCCTCTGTGGAATGTCCACTATCAAATGCAGAGGAATTTGATGGAAGGTAGATTAAAGCAGATATACGACATCCCGGCAAATATACTCTTCATCATGCACCTGAACTTCATCCAAGATCAGGAGACAGGAGCTATCCTTGGAACAGAACCGTTGCTGGTTGGACAGCTTTCCACCCGAATACCTGCTATGTTTGACGAAGTTTTCTATCATACTACTCGAAAGGGGGAGGGTGGTCCAAAGTGGGTTATCCAGACAGTACCAATCGGACACTATAACGGTCGGTCAAGGCTCTCCGGAAGAGCCAGAATCCTCCCTGATATTCTTCCTAATGACTATGCCGAGATCATGGCATATGCTGTGGGCACAAAAGTGAAACCAAAACCAAAGGAGGCAGGCAAATGACAGCAAAAGAACTCATTAATAAGCTGGCATTGGTTCCTGAGGACACAAAGTTTACTGTTGTAGTAACAGACTCTCAAGGAGAGCATATCAGTAAGCTTAGCTCACTTAAATACAACGCTACAATTACTACTTCCAGTAAAGGAATTAGGACTCCTGTGCTGGTGGTAACCTTTGTTGGAGACCAAAAAAGAAAGGAGGATAACCAACCTAAGAAGATTCAATAATTGAAACTTCTGACAAAAAGGAGGTGAGACAATATGGAAGAGTCTTGGCATTGGTATTGCTAAAAAAGAAAAATTGAAAGCTAAACTAAAACCAGAAATTAAACCCAAAACAACCTAAAAAAGGAAAACTAAAATGGCTAAAAAACAAAACTCTGCAGAAGAACCTGTCTCCGAAAGAACCGCTATCCAAGAAGAAGGCCAAGGCCCTTCTGATAATAATGCTGACCTCGGATTCGATCCCTCCACCGACACAGTTCCAATGGAAGACTTCGATGTGGATTCTGAGTACAAACCCACTCCGTTGATTCCCAAAGGACAGTTCGTTGGTAACATCTCTTCGGTTAAGTATAACCCAGATGACCAAACCATTGACTGGGTTGTTACCTTTGAGGGCAACGGTGAGGATGTTCTAATGCTTGACAACGAGACTCTTGTTGACGGAGCTACTATGGGCTACAGAAATTTCCTGCCTAAACCCGGCGACGAGAACGAGCGTACCAAGACCGGTCGCCAAACCAAGCGTCAGGCCAAGATCAACATGATGAAAGATTTTGCTGATAACATGAAGATCCAGATGAAGAGTCCGACTCAGATTCTGGAGTCTATCAGCAATGCTGAATGGCTTGGCCTGCGGGTTAAGGCTAATGTTGGCTTCAGGATGTACGAAGGCAGAACCTTTAACAACCTTGAAAAGCTGTTTGCAGCTGAATAAGGACAATCTCTCTAAAGGAGAAAAGATGACTGCCTCTAAGCTAAATAATGAGGCAGTCATCTTTAAAGGACTTTTTTAAATGGCTAAATTAGAGAACCTTTATCCTAACTTTCTGTCTTTGGCTGACAACATGCAAGAGATAACCTTTCTCACTTACGCCAAGCGAAGACAGGAAGATTTGCTTTCTGGAGTGAGGTTTGTAACTAAAAAGCCTCGCAAAGCAACTGCTGAAACCCTTCAATTAACAGATGCCGAGAAGAAATTAATGAAATCTCTGGGATTAAAGCAAGCAGATTTATTAAAGCTCAGAACTTCTATTGCTCTTCCTGAAGAAGAGGATGATGAAGACGAAGACGAAGACGAGTTAGAACTGGAGTAAGTAATGGAAACAACTCTTGATAGCATAGTGTCTCAGATAATAGAACTATCTCTAACCAGGCATACTGGTGATGCAGTAAGAGATATCTATACTGTTATGATGGACTTAAACCTTAAAATTGCAGACATAATGCGACAAACCAGAGAACAAGAAAAGGAATCTCCAAATGCCCAAACTAATAGATAATTCTAACCTTATATTACACTTAGAACCAGAAGATGTTATTGTGCGGGAGGGATTAGACAGATATAGAAAAGATATGAAAAAACTGGTGGAATTAAAAGATTCCATAGCTACCTATGGTCAGATTCAACCTATTTTAATCACTGACGATTACGAGCTTGTTGCCGGGGGACGAAGGCTTGCGGCTTGTGCTATCTTGGGAGTAAGGGTTAAGGCTATCTTTAAAAAAGATGTATCTGATGTTGAGCTTAGGGAATTGGAGCTCGAAGAGAATCTGCAGAGAGAAAACCTTTCCCCCGCCGAGGAAGTTCAAGCAATCGCTGAAATCCATCGACTCAAGCAATTATCTCATGGTGTAAGTTCCCCCGGAAAGAAAGATCAGGGTTGGCCACTTAAGAAAACCGCAGCTATGACAAATCAAAGTATTGCCAATGTTGCTGAGGCTATTGAGTTAGCCAAGCTCATTGAGCAGTTCCCCTTGCTTGCTAATGCCAAAACAAAGAAAGAGATCAAAAAGGTAGCTAAGATTACTACTGATCTCATGCTTCGTATGACAAATCTATCTTCCTACGAAGCAGATATTGCTGAGAGTGATGAATCAATAACCCTTGAACACGCTGATGCTAAGAAACATATGACTACTATCCCTGACGAGTCAATTGATTTACTGTTAACTGATCCACCGTTCGGTATAGATATAAATAAAACTGCTATTCATATTGGAGGTGACACTGGTGGAGATAATACAACTGCTGGTTACAAGTTTGATGATAGCAAGGAGATCGCTCTTGACGTTCTTTCTGTTTTGGCTGTGGAATCTTATCGTTTCTGTAAGCCTAATGCTCACGCATACGTCTTTGTTGCCCCTGAGTTCTTTGGTATTGTTCGGGAGCTATTCATGGCTGTTGGGTGGCTGGTTAGGATTAAACCTATTGTTTGGATTAAGCATGCTTCTGGACAGAATAATGCTCCGCACGCTTGGCCGAGCAGTGCATACGAATTTATCCTCTTTGCTCGAAAGGCAGAATCTCGATTACTCCAAGAAGGGAAACCGGACTGGATACAATGTCACCCTGTGGTTGAAAGCACTCGATTACATCCGACTGAAAAACCAGTTGGATTGTTGGAAGACTTGATTGCAAGAACAACAAATTTTAACCAAACGCTTTATGATCCATTCTGTGGTTCGGGGAGCGCTCTTGAGGCAGGAATTAATATGAAGCTTAAAGTTATCGGTTGCGAGATTCTGGATGAAGCATATGCTACAGCATCTATGCGGATCGCAAATACCTTAGCCAAACAAAAAGATACAATCAAACAAGCTACTGCCATGTTTGGTAAGATGGCTGAAGGAGAAGTGGAGGTGGTAGATTAATGACATTCTTTCTTGGTCAAACAAAAAAAGCTCTTCGCAAGCAAAGAAACAAAGATAAAAAAGCTCGACAGAAAAGGAGGACTAAAACTGGATGGCCGAAAACCCGTTAGACAGACAAGTTGGAGGAACTCATTATAAAGATTACACCATTCAACCTTATCTATTTTTCTTTTGTAATAAAATTCCTCACCACAAAGCAGCCATTATTCGTAGGATATTAAGATACGACCATCCTACTGGTAAAGGATATGAGGATTTACAAAAGATAATGCATGAGTGTGAAATGCTTATTGAACTTCATGACTACAAAAAGGAGAACTAATCTATGCAACCTAATACTGCAGCACCTATCAACATGAATATTAATCTTTCTAACCTTGAGGATTTAGGATGCGAGTGCGGAAACAAACTCTTTGTTCAGGGAATAACTATTAAAGTTCTACCAGCTATTCTATCCCCCAACGGTCAAGCTGGCATCGCAGAGACTCCCGCCTACAGAATCTGCACAAAGTGTTCAAGGGCGTGGCCCCTTGCAGAGATAGTTAATAAAGTTCAGGTCCGTGACCAAGAGTTTGGCAAGAAGATCATTGTTGCATGACCTTATTAACAGCAATAACTATACCATTAACTATAGCGTCCTTGGTAGGAGTGGTTCTCAACATAAAGAAGAACCACTTCTGCTTTTGGATTTGGGCCATAACAAACTTTACCTGGACTGTTGTAGATTTCTGGCAAGGAATTTATATGCAAGCCCTTTTGTTTTTTATTTACTTCTGGCTTGCTATCTATGGATTAGTAGAATGGAGGAAAAATAAGTGATAGTAAAAACTGTAGGTCCTATAGGAGCCAAGATGTTTTTTCTGGGAGAAGCTCCCGGAGAGCACGAGGATCACACTGGCGAACCCTTTCGCTATGATGCCCCTGCTGGTAACATTTTCAATAAGCTATTGATATGGGCACAGATCTCAAGGGCTGAATGCTTGGTAGGCAATGTAGCAAGGGAACGTCCCCCAGCTAACAAAATGTCTTTCTTCTTTGAAGACAAACAGTGTACTATACCAAAACCTAAACTCCGTGGATGGTTAGAAGATCTAAAAAATGAGATCAAGCTACACCAGCCGAATGTTGTGGTAGCCTTAGGATCTTATGCTCTCTGGGCTTTGACAGGAGAAAAAAAGATTTCTACCTTTCGTGGAACTGTGATGGAATCTACTCTTGTTCCGGGGGTTAAGGTTCTTCCTACCTACCACCCGCAAGCTGTTAATTACACCTGGCCTTTGTTCTGGACAGTTATAATGGATTTAAAGAAAGCTAAGTATCATGCCCAACGCAAGGCTATGACTCAGGATAAAAGAGTTCTGATTGAGGCAAAGTCTGCGATGGAATTTGTGGAGTATGTTTTTACAATCACAGGCCCTAAGAAAAAAGTATCCTTAGATATCGAAGCTGCCCAACCAGGGTCTCATATTTCTATCTTAGGTCTTTCAGATAGTCCAGACTTTGCTATGTCAATACGCTTAATAAGGGGTAACAGCTCTTGTTTGCGTCCACAAGATGAATTAGAAATCTGGAAAGCTGTCGCAGAAATGCTTGCTGTTTGTCCAGTCATTATGCAAAACGCTCCTTATGATATGGGAGTCTTAGCACTCAACCACGGTATTTACTCAAAGAAACTCTGGATGGATACCTTAATCGCAGCCCATGTCTGTTGGCCCGAAACACCAAGAGATCTTGGGTACCTTGCTTCTCTTTGCTTAGACGTTCCGGCATGGAAGCACACTTCACAATACGATCAGGTAATGTATAACGCTGCTGATGCTGCCAATACCTATGGGATTGCACTCTTCCTTGATAAGGAAATAGATAAGATTGGTGCCAGAGAAACTTTTAATCGTGAAATGGCTCAGGTTAAACCAGCTTTAATGATGCAGTTACAGGGGTTAAAAGTAGATCAAGAATCTCAGAAACAATTAATAGCTGATAGCACCGTTCGCTATCAAGAAGCTGAAGTAAAACTTAATGCGATGGTTGGAAGGAAGATTAATTATAACTCTCCTAAGCAATTACAACAACTCCTTTATATTGACATGAAGTTACCTGTTCAATACAAAAGAAGGAAGAACAAATCAGACCCCCGGAAGATAACTGCTGGTGCCGAAGCAATAAAGAAGCTTGCTAAGTTCGCACCAAACAACCCTATGTTTGAAACCCTTCTTGAGTACAAGCAATTCAACAAGCTTGTTACCTTTCTGGATGTGACTGTATCCCCGTCTTGGAGAGTCCATACCAGCTACAACATTACTGGTTCTTCCATAGATGATATAGGAAGGAAGTCCTTTGGGAGATGGAGTTCTTCCGAGTCCATTATCCTTCCTTTTGGCAGTGGTAATCTCCAGAATATTCCCCCTCTTGCAAGAAAGATGTATCGTGCTGATAAAGGTTGGGTTATCTTGCAAGTAGATAAAGTACAAGCTGAGGCAGTTGTTGTGGCATATCTGTCTAACAATCAGGTAGAAAAGAAACTATACAAAGATAGACTTGCAGCCTTACCTGAGGACAAGCCTAAGTTTGATATTCATAAGCAAACTGCAGCTGAAATGTTCAGGATAGCTATTGAAACAGTTACCAAAGAACAGCGAAATATAGGAAAGACTATCCGTCATGCCACTTCATATGTTGCTGGTCCAGGTGTTGTTGCAACAAAGCTTGGTTGCACAATGGCTCAGGCTAAGACTTTGCTTGAAGCATATTATAACTCTAAGCCAACCCTAAGGATGTGGCATCTATCTATTCAGAATGAGCTTAGGAATGATAGAGTTCTCTGGAATTGTGTAGGCAGATCGCATAGATTCTTGGATAGGTGGGGAGATAGTCTGTTCCGGTCTGCTATATCTTATAAACCTCAGTCAACTGTAGGGGATTTACTAAACATGGATTTAGTAGATATTTATGAAGAAGCTGGAAGCGACATCGAGATTATTTTGCAATTACATGATAGTATTTACTTCCATATTCCTGAAAAAGATATTCTAAAAGTTCAAAGACTTTGCCTCAAATATTATCTTCGCCCCATACAAGTAGGTAACGAAACTATGATTATTGAGGCTGACTTTAAAGCAGGAGATAGCTGGGGCCACCAGGAAGATTTACCACAACCAGATTAGGAGGAAAGATATCATGTCTAAAGAAAAAGATATTCAATACACTGTAAATAAAACTGGGTGCTGGAATTGTATATCGCATCACTTAAGAGATGGTTATCCTGTAAAAGATATAAGACAGAATGGAATACACTACACTATGCAAATGGCAAGATTTATTTGGATGGGCACTACCAAAGAATTGCTTCCTGAAGGAGTAGACGTACTTCATAAGTGTGATAATAGACTTTGCATAAATATGGAGCATCTATTTCTTGGTAATGATAAGCTTAATGTCTTAGATAAATGCGTAAAAGGACGACAAGCAAGAGGAGAAACATTATCAAATCTTACATCTCATAAAGTTGAGCTTATGAGATACTGTAGAGAGAATACTAATTTTACTTTAGCTAAAATAGGAGAGTTATTTGGGGTAAATCCAAGATCTGTTCATAGTATTATAAGTAGAAGAACTTGGAAGCATCTCTTATGAAACGTATATTAGATAACTGGTTAAACTCTTATATGGAGTATGTAGAGAATACTGAACCTGCTCGCCAGTTTCAGCTGTGGTCAGCATTCTCTGTAATCTCCTCTGTCCTCCGTCGTAAGTGCTGGTTAAAGCTTGGTAGGATTACTGTCTATCCTAACCTTTATATTGTATTAGTTGCCCCACCAGGGGTAGCAAGGAAGAGTCAGTCGATTATATTTGCAACTGAATTCTTGTCAACCATACCAGATGTCATAGTGTCGGCTGACAGCACTACACGAGAAGCATTACTGGACGATCTTGAAAAGTGTGCAACAGAAAGCCTAATGCCCAATGGAAAAACCTTGCGTCATTCCTCGCTATCTATTGTGAGTAAAGAGTTTGAGTCTTTCCTTGGACAGAAGAAAGAAAACAACAGAATGATTGTGTTGCTTACTGATTTATATGACTGTCCAGTTGATACATATAAGTATAGAACAAAACATTCTGGCTCAAATAAGATTGAAGCAGGGTATCTTGTTATAATAGCTGCAACAACCCCAGACTCTCTTGCTTCAAGTCTTCCTGCAACAGCTATCGGCGGAGGTCTTACAACAAGAATTCTGTTTGTCTGGGCTGAAAGAAAACATAAAAAAGTATCTCGGCCATTTGTAACAGCTGAAGAAGAAAAGTTAAAGATCCAGCTTATCAATGATCTATCTTTAATCAGCCAAATGGCTGGTGAGTTTGTAATGGAACCTGATGCGGAAAAGAAATGGGATGATTACTATAACTCTTACGATGAGATGTCTATTAAAAGGCTGTGCCAGGATCCATCCTTTGATGGGTATTATTCCAGAAAGCCTATGCATATCATCAAGGTGTCGATGTGTATAGCTGCAACTAAGCGCCAGAATACAATTGTTAAATGGTCTGATATTGAAGAGTCTATTAAAGTAATTGAAAGCCTTGAGATCGGCATGGGTAATTCCTTTCGAGCAGTAGGAAAAAGTTTAGTTGCTTCAGAGACAGACACTGTGATGGAAATGATTAAGTCAAGAGGCACCATATCTGAGAAAACCATAATGAGTATCTTGTGGAAAGATATGGACTCATTAAAGTTTGATAACATCATAACTACTGCCATCCGTACTGGTAGAGTTAAACGAACATTTACTGGTCCCAAAGGAGAATCAATGGGTATCTGGTATCAATGGATAGAAGGGAAGTGATATAACTATGCAAGGAGATCCATCCCCTTATACACCAGCACCAATACCAAAAGAATTAACACCAGAGGATGAAACTAAGCTTGCCAGAAAATTGTTAGACTTTTCATCTGCCTTAGAAAGGCTAATGAAACAGCATAACGTTAATACAGCATTGGCCATACAAGCTATGGCAATGTTGGATACCAGAAGATTCAATAATTGAAACTTCTTAGGAGAACCCAAGATGAAAGAACCATTAATACTAAGAGTATTTCTAATAATTGCTGCTATTGTAGTCTTTAAACTAACTGTAGACTTTGTTCTTGTTACAATATTTGATACAGGATATAATGTTATAATGACTGTTATAGAATAAATTTAAGAGGAGATTTAAAAATGGCTTATGAGGAAATCTGTCCTAACTGTGGAGCAGTAATGGTATTAAATGAAGTGGCTATGAAGAAAAGATTAGAGTCTATGGCTACGCATTTAATAACCGGAGTTAACCCAAGACCCAAAACTGGGAACCTTGCTAAAGACGAAACATTCGAGATTGATGTTTGTGTTAAAAGAAGAACTGAAAAAGCTATTTTGGTGGAGGTAGAGAATTTAGATGAAGATCTATGGATACCGAAATCTCAGATAGAGGATTGGGATGAGAATATATCAAACAAAGACATTGATTCTATTCTCATCCCGAATTGGCTTGCACAAGAGAAAGGTCTTATTTCGACTTAGACTTTTCTTTGTTGGTAATGGGGAGGATCAGGTGTGTTCCACCTTCCTCCCCTATTTTTTACCTTTCTTTTTTCCCGTAACCTGCGGGGCAATATCCTTTTTTGGTTTTTTCTTACTTCCCTTTGCTTTCTTTGCCATTGTTTGTTCCTTTCATCTGATGTTTATCCCAAAGCTTTTGATAATGATCAGTTTCAAAAATAATCCCGCAGTCTTGGCATTCATGCAGCCCTACCCCATCCGACCACTCAACGGGTTCAGCTACCCCCAGACACTTCCAGCAAGTTAGATAATTAGTCATCCCTCAAAATGTCCTTCATCCCATTCAATATCATTCTTACCACCAAGAGCTTCCCAGAACTTATCATGGTAACGAATTACCATTTCTTTAGGCCACTCATCAACAAGGACTTCACCCATTGCTTAAGCCATATAAGAGTCAGCCAGTCTGTAACCTTTGGTTTCCAGCGATGCCCACAACAGCACCGAGCCCAAATCCCAGACTGGTCTGACTCAGGTCTTATCATCCAATCTCCACAGACTGGACAGAATACTTGCTTCACTTACTGCCTACCTTGGTATGTAATTGAGTAGTGATTACCATCTTTGTTCTGGAAGTCCCCACCCCATCTGCAATCTGGGTGTAAGGACTTCCAATATTCTCCATACTCTGTGTGATCGGAGGTCTTGGTAAGGTAGATACCATTACGGAAGAGGTCAATGTCCACTGCCAGGCCGTCAAAGTGGAGAGAGTTGGGTTTATGCTTCAACCCATCTCTACCTAACAACGGTACCTCCCCAGTAGCTATTATCCTCTCTATGAGCTTTGGTACAAGGGATGTGAACAGTGCTCTCTTGTTAAACAACTCACTCATGATGTCATACCTCTAATAGGAAACTTAGGTTTCATAGCCTCTGCCTCGGCTCCTCTTCTGAACTGTTCGGATTCTTCCAGGGTTTGTATTCTTGTGTCAACTCTTCTTTCCTTATCTTCTCGGTTCATCCTCTCCTGTCGGACCTCCCTTATGATTTCAATAACCCTGGTATCAAATATCTTAGCATCCCCTATGATTTGGGAGGTGATCTTGCTCTCCAGAGTTACAATGGAACGAGTCATACCAGCAATATTAAGATCACAGACTTCCTTGGTGATCCGGTTACTCTTGGACATAAAGCGATCCCACACCCACTTGCCAAGGAGGGTAGTGATGATGGCTATTGTTAAAGTTATAATCTCATGATCTATAGTTAACATCCCAACCCACCTCCTTCCTATGATAACTCATCCACCCAAGACAGGTTCCCCAAAACATAGGGTAACGAATAAACCATCCCTTTCCCCTTGCCTCCGCTGCCTCCAGGAACACCCTGTTAGCCATCATGAAAGAGACTAAGGGCTTGGAGTCTATCCTGTAAAGGTAATCATGTACCACAGCTTCCCTATGGCATCGCCCACCCCAGGCTTGATATACAATAGGTATCCTGGGGACACTGGCAAGATCAGTGACAAACCCCTTGGGCACAACAAAGGTACGGGCAAGGAGATCACTCTGGTAGACCAAGTTTCTGTGCAGCTGCCAAAGCTTATCCCCTACCTCTATGATGTTAAGTTCTGATAGGAACTTGCTCACGCATACCCTTCCTCCGGGAAAACATCTCCAGCCTGAATCCTATCCCCGAACTCTGCAAGTCTCTCCATCGTGGGCCTCACCAGACGACACCCCAGACGCTCAGCACCAGTTGGCTTGCCATCATTCTCGATGATCTTGGCAGTCAGGTTGATGTTGGCCCGGAGTTGTTTGGCCACCTTCTCAAGTTCATCATCCCACCATTTATAAATCTCATCCCGGCGTTGAAATAGGACTGCTGTCTCCCCATCCGAGGGTGGAGCACAACTATCTCCGCCACCATAGATGATAGCCAGAGCATAATACAGCGCACCGTCTCTGCCCCCAAAACCTGCCTTACGCATCCTGTCGGGTATCAGATTCATGTCGGCTACCACAATATTAGCAAACCAATCAGTTATTGCTTTCCAGTCCATTAATCCTCCTCATAATATAAACACATCCCCTGTGGTTAAACGTGTTTCGCTGATCCCCATCCCCTCAAGTTGATCACGGATAGGCTGATGCATAAAGCATCCCCCCAGGTCGTTAGCGTCATTCTTGATCAACAACGCTGTCATGGATGGGTTAGCCTGGAGTACCTTGCCAATACCTACAACATACCAAAAGTACCATTTATAAATCTTATCCCTTTGAGCGTAGAGTTCCCTGGCCGTAGGTGACTCGTTCCCATCTCCTTTGTACCCCCACTCGTGGGAGCCATAGGTGCAAAACAAAGCCCAATAAACTTCAGACCCATTTCCAGTCCACCCCTGGGCCTGCATCATTCCAGGGATCAAATCTCCATCCCACACTACTATAACACCCGTATCTCCTGGAGGAGGGTCAGGAGGCGGATCGAGTATGACTGGAGAATCAACCACCACCACAGGAGGAACAGGTTTAACCTCGGTACTCGAAGAGTCAATAAATTTCTGCCATGTCTTTTTAATCCAAGTAACAATAAAGCTCCAGTCCATTAATGCACCTCCGAGTCAATCTTGTGATGTGACCTCTCCCTCGTTATATCCTCATCTATCTGGTCCAGGTCCATCACGGTCCTTGGTTCCCGCCATACTCCATGCCACCCACAGTAATAGCAAGGGACGTAATCAGGTCCTTGGAAAATATTCCCGCAGCGTGGACAGCAACAAGTCATTTCGCCACCACTGTTACCGACACACTTCCAAAGGTCAGCACCACAGTACTCCCCAACCCACTTGGGGGTTTCAGTTTCACCACATAAGATACCTCATTGCTGGGGCCGCTCTCCATAGTGGCGGTGTAAGCAGTCAACACCCAGTACTTTAATCCTATAGGAGCATTGATCTGGGTGTAGTTGATAGTGGACTGGCCAGTAATGGTAGCCACCAAATTCGAGGGAGTGAGTGCCACACTCGGCGCCGATGCCATATAGAGTTTGAATCCTGTTATGGGATCGGCAGTGTAAGGGTCCCAGGTGAACCTGACATCCTGCCCGGCATAACTAAAGCCCGGCAGGACCGCCCATACCATGACCAGCAGGATCAGGGTCAATAGGAATCTTATCCATTTCATGTCATCTCACCTCCGCCCAATCGTGCGTCTATTAATATCTCAATCTGGTGTAGACGATTGAGTATATCCTCGATTTTGACCTTGCTCTTGTCGGCATCATGGATAGCAATGAGGGCCTTAAGGTTCGATTTAGCCTTGGCCAGTGGTGCTATCTTGTCCTTGGTTTCCTCTGTTATTACTCTCTTCTGTGCCATCCTACCTCCACATCATGGCCCAGGCATGGACCTTTAGGTTTTTACCGTTGTGTGTTGTGATCTTTTGAACCATCGTCTTATCGGTATAGTCAGTAAGGTTCACACTCCCGGCATATATCTTCTTGGTGGCATCAAAATACCCCTCATCTGTGAGTGTCACCTGGTCATAGTGGGCGGCATTGTCTTCACTGATCCATCCCTTAATATCAGTGTTGAGGGTTATGGCGTCAACGGGTTCGACCAAAGCCATAAAGCGAGCTTTGGTAGGCTGAAGTTCGGCCTCTATACTGTTGGATATCAAGGTCATGTCAAGATACGTTATCAACTCCCATTCTCCAATAGCAACATAGGAGCTATTACTCCCGACTGTAATATATAGCCGATAATAGGTATATGAGGTCGAATTGGAAAAGCTGTAGGTCTTCTTCTGGTTTTGACTAAAACTCTGGCTGGTTTGGGTATCCAGATCGGTCCAACTGCTTCCGTTATTGCTCCCCTGCAGCTTCCAGTCCGTCGGACTATACGTCGTGTCATAGTTACGGGAGGTGATGGAATAATAGGTAATGATCTTTCCCGAAGTGAATTGGTATTGGAGCCAGTGGGGAAAGGAACTTGCCGCCGAAAGCCAGCAATAATAGTCTATGTTGCTTTTGTCCATGGCCTTCCAAGCAGCATAATCCGAATTTAAAACGGAATCCGCACTGGCAGTACCGCTCGGAGCCGTATTAGAGGTCATGGTGGGTATCTGATTCGGCTTATCAGGTGCATAGTAATCATATGTTGAGTCATACAGTTCATAGGTGGAGCTTGCTGTATTTACCCCTGTCTCATCCTCAAACTCATCCGTTATCCCATCTTCCAGTTTGAACAATGACAGGCCAGCATGAATAGCCAACTGCCAGGAGAGAATGGCCAGGTTGTCATATGTTACATCCAACGTACCAGACATAATATTACCAATAGTATCCCATGCATAGCCAGTACCGCCAGCATTAACTTTCAATAACTGATGGGCCAGCGTAGGATTGGTAAGGGCAATGGTATTAACAGCAGAGAAGTACGGAATGGATAGACCTGTATTACCGTAGGCAAGTATACCCCATGCTTGTGCTGCTGTGAGTTCACCCGTGATTCCACCAGTAATCCTGCCCAATAGTCGTTGCTCAGCCAAAGCCAGGGAAGTACTCCAGGCTGATCCCGTAGAGATAGGGATGCCTGCTCCCGGATACACTATGCCCGATACTGGTGTTTCCCAGGTAGCGTCTCCGTCTGCATCACTGGTGAGGATTTTGGCTGCCCCTGCTCCTGTGGTGATCTTGATAGCAGGGGTTTCCACTGTGCCGGTGAAGACTGGATTATGAGTATAAGCTAATTTCTTCCAGGTTATAGCCATCAGTCCGTTCCCTTCACAGACATCTCAAATACTTTTTCAAGATCATTTGCTATCATCCTGAGAATAACAATAGCATCTGGTGGAGAAATCTCACAACTATCAAGTATCGCTACTATCTGATTATGAAGTTCTCCCATTTTATCTGATCTTACTTCTTCAATAGGTAACATATTTCCTTCTGCCTTTAGAGATTATGCAGCAACAGTACAAACATGGAGGGAAAGTTCTCCGGTCGCCCAACAAAGTTGTCCAATAGCAACTGTCCCAGCACCTGCAGGAAGGGCTGCCTCGTTTGCAACAGTCATAATTACAAGGTCTGTTGCTTGTTGAAGATTAAAATCGACTGCCCCATCTGCGGCAGTATGGGTATTAAGTTTATGTGCAGCAGCAGCAGCAGGAGCAGCCCAAGATGGAATACCCTCATCTAAGGTTAACACTTCAGTATCACTGCCAATTCCTAATCGAGCAGGAGTATTTGGAGCTGAAGCATAGATAATATCTCCTATTGTTGTAAGTAAAGCTTTTGTTATAACATCTCCCTCATACGCAAGTTTCTTCCAAGTAATAGCCATTTTCTTATTCTCCTTTTTATTTTGTTTCTGTAACAATAATAATATTTTTGTCTGTGTCAAGTTGAATCTGCGGACTCTCTA
>Ga0315278_10000202_pt1 | contig 53581 bp, 33 predicted proteins | sample YL17G06_0_MG_FD_203880 | JGI IMG/M metagenome (GOLD analysis project Ga0315278, IMG submission 203880) | Sediment microbial communities from Yellowstone Lake, YNP, Wyoming, USA - YL17G06_0 | ecosystem: Environmental > Aquatic > Freshwater > Lake > Sediment | place: USA: Wyoming | collected... | reverse complement strand
AAAACCGGGATGAAAGCGGAAAGACTTAAAACAGCAAAAAGGTTGCTGCACAAGAATCTTCCTATCGAAACCATCGCCGAATGTACCGACCTCACTGAAAAAGAAGTAAAATTTCTTATGCATTAGCCTGTTCGCGACACCCTACTTAACCCGTACGAGCCGGAAAAAAGAGTGGAAGCGAGGAAGCGAGGAAGAGCGGAAAAAGATAGAAAATAAGAGGAGAAAAAGAACGCCTCTTCCAGGAGCCGAAAAAAAATCTCGTGAGAGGCAAGCGGTTTCTGCTGAAAAAAATCGGCTCAGGCAGACAAAAGATCAATCGAAGGCAAAAATTAGCCAGTGAAGGCTAAATTTAGGCAACGATGCTTAAATTTAGACAAAATTTCGTGACCGACAGAGTTCGAAGCTTAAATTCAGACAAAATTTCGTGACCGGCAGACTTCGAAGGCTAAATTCAGACAAAATTTCATGAGCGGCAGACTTCGAAGCCTAAATTCAGGCAAAATTTCATGAGCGGCAGACTTCGGAGGCTAAATTCAGACAAAATTTCATGAGCGGCAGACTTCGAAGGCTGAATTTAAGCATCGATGGTAAAAATATTAAAAAAAAAGGGGAGCACCGCGAACACTAACGCATTCGCAGGTACTCCCCTGTGTGGAAAACCAAACGCTGAACGACCTATGGTTTATTCTTAGAGGGTGCTGCCCTCATTGGCTGCTTTTGCTTTGGCCTTTCTTTTTTGTAGGGTTGTTTCGCTGGGTTTGCGGTCATAGAGTTTGCCCAATTCTTCGGCGATAGCGCTGGCGCCAGGCACATTGGCTTTGGCGGCATTTTTAACATGGTGGTAAAACAACCGCGCGGCCATATAAGCCTCCGAAGCTGCCAATGCGTGCGTATTGTTGAGTTTCTCCACCAACGGCACCAGGTGATTCCTGAGGATTTGAAGTTTCCTGCTCAGCTTGAGATCTTTTTCAAATTCCGCTGCATTGAGAAAGTCCGGCTTGAATTGTGGATTCTTTTCCATGTACTCATAACCTTTCTCCGAGAAATCCATGATCTTGGGGCCGATCCTGGCCAGCGTCACCCTATCTTCGACATTATAGGTCAATGCAAAACCGATAATGCTTTCCACTTGTTTGACACACGCGACCGAATTATTTAAAGCCTCGTCGGTCAACTCGGCTGAAATGATGTTTGTTTGAAACGCCATTAATTACCTCCAGTTCACAAAAGATTTATATTCCTCAACATATTAAACCATCACATGTTAAGAAAAAATTCTATACTGGCTAAAAGTATTTGTCAAGAGGCGCATTTTTGCATTTTAATCAAGCTTCTGGGACTAAATGAAGGAATCAAGATATAGCGGTGCTTTCCGGCAATAATTTTTGTTTGCTATTGTAATTAAACTACTTTTTTAACGATATAAGCCATTTTTTAAAGGTGTATTTTCCATTTAATTTATGATTAAATGTATTTGAACCAAGTTATGTTCCTTGAATATCTATTTTACGCTTTATTTATAACATGTGTCGTTGCGAAAAAAAAATTTTTTATTAAAAAAATTATTTTTTTCCCCCAAATTGGCTGATCTGCCCCCCTTTTGGTGTAAGATTCTCCCTATGCAATTTTGATTCCAAATAGCTGTTTAACTCGATTTTGATGGAAAGGGGTTGAATTGCATACGTTTTTCATGTACAATCCCTATCGAGTATTTAATAAATCTGATTTTTTGCGAGTGACAGAATGATTACATTAATCGAAGCTAAGAATTTCCGCTGTTTACGCTATATTCGGCAGCCCCTGGATCGCTTCCATGTACTGGTGGGACCCAATGCCAGCGGCAAAACCACGTTTCTCGACGTCGTTGCTTTCCTGGGACAGCTTGTCTCCGAAGGCCTTGACGCCGCCATTTATGAAAGAACCCAGAACTTTCGCGATTTGACCTGGGGAAGAGAGGGCGATGGCTTTGAACTGGCCATTGAAGTAGCCATACCGGAAGATCGCCGCCCTCTACTTAAAAATAAAGATTTTAATACTATCCGTTATGAAGTGTCTTTTTCAATAGACGCCGGTTCGCAAGGATTTGGAATCAGTACGGAAAAAGTTGTTTTAAAAACAACCGAATACTTTTCTAAAACATCAAAAGAAAATCGTAGAGAGTCATTTCCAGATTGTGTAGGAACCCCGCCAAAATCAATCATTTCTCCAATGGGTATAAAGGGAATCCATACGATAATAAATAAAGATACTTCCGGGAATGATAAATTTTATTCGGAAGCACCCCAAACGAGAATAAGAAATTGGGCGGCATTTAAATTAGGATTTCGAAAATCGGCATTGGGGAATTTGCCGGAAGATGAGGAGATGTTCCCGGTTGCCACCTGGCTAAAAAAATTTCTTATCGAAGGGATTCAACAATTCATACTGAATAGTTTGTTGATACGCAAAGCCAGCCCCCCCGGCCAGGTACGGGGATTCAAACCGGATGGATCGAATTTACCCTGGGTCATCCACGATCTTCAACAAAAGCACCCTGAAAATTTCACCAATTGGATCGATCATTTACAAACGACCCTTCCGGATATTGAGGATATTAAAACGATAGAAAGACCTGAGGATAAACACCGCTACCTGGTGCTCAAGTACCGGGGTGGGCTGGAAGTCCCCTCCTGGATGGCATCCGACGGCACCCTTCGGCTCCTGGCTCTTACGTTGCCCGCGTACTTGCCCGGGTTAACCGGTGTATATTTAATCGAGGAACCTGAAAACGGCATACACCCACGGGCGGTAGAGACCGCTTTTCAATCGCTTTCTTCTGTTTATCAAACCCAGGTTTTATTAGCCACCCATTCCCCTGTTATCCTTAGTATGGTCGATGCAGAAAAGGTATTGTGTTTTGCAAAGACAGAAAAAGGGGAAACCGATATCGTCCTGGGCAGCGACCACCCGAAACTTAGAGAATGGAAGGGAGAAACCAATCTTGGGGAACTCTTTGCCGGGGGTGTCCTGGGATGAATAGCGAGCAGGACCGGCATGATCTCGTGGTATTAGTCGCGGATAAAAATATGGAAAATTCCATCAAAGGTATTTTAGAAAGACCGGAGTCTATTCGAATCAAACTTGTAGATAAGGGATTTTTAACCGGCAATTCCGTTAAACCGGCTCATCCTAAGGAAGCGGTGGAAAGCGCATTGAGAATTGTAAATAAACCCAGGTCCTCTTCTATATTTCATCGACTTGCTCAATCGGTTAGTTTAAAGCACTGCCAGGATCCGGCTTTTTTAAAATTAAAAGCGAAACTTTTCCAATGGTTTGGTTTATGAATATTCATTTCCCGGTCAGAACCTGCTTGCGTTTCTGCAACTCTTTTATATTTCTCTCTACCGGGATTTCCTTAAACTCAGGCGAAACGCCCGCATAATACATTGCCGTGGAAAGCGTCCCGGGCGTCGGCGTGAAAACCTGGACATCCGTGGTTTTTACTTTTATCTTTTTTAAACACTCCGCCATTCGCAGCACATCCTTCATGCTCTCCCCCGGATGCCCCACGATCAAATACGGCGCTAATTCCACTTTCCGTTTAAGCTGATTATTGATACGATCAAACAACCCCACAAACTCCTCGAACACTTCGAAGGCCGGTTTCCTCATCAAATCCAACACCCCTTTCTCGGTATGCTCGGGCGCTACCCTTAAAAATTTACCCGGATGATAAACCAGGATTTCTTCCAACAACGCCGGATTCTGCAACAACAGATCATACCGCGTTCCGGACCCCAGGAAAATCTTCCGGACGCCTTGCACTTTCCGGCATTCTCTCAACAATTCCAGGTATTTATCCGTCGAACGAACTGTTTTACAGGTTTCTTTTGCTAAACACGAGACCCGTTTACACTGCATATTGGAACAGTCGTTCCCGTACAATTCGGCCGTCGCCCCACCGATATCGGAAACGATGCCCTTCCAGCGCGGATGTTTGTTAAATCCCTCGATTTCGTTTAATATAGACCCCAGGGACCGCGAAATGATCCGTTTGCCTTCATGCAGGGAAATGGAGCAAAACGCACACCCGCCGCCGCAGCCCCGGTGAGACGTCACGGAAAAAAGGTTCATTTGCAGCGCGGGAGATAAGGTCTTGCTGTTGGGATGGGACCGGGAATAGGGATACCCGTAAATCCTATCAAGGTCTTCCGTTGTATAGTCCTGGGGCGGGTGTTCGACGACAGAACGCCCGTCCTGGGGCTGGAGGATACCTTTTCCACATATCCGCGCCGACTCGATTTTAAGGGATAGTTCCACCAGTTTGGCCGGTTCCTTTAATATCTCGGCCATGGTGGGCAGAACCACATACTCGCTGAACGGGCCAATATCTTTTGCAACCCTGGCGGTGCCGGGGATATCCAGTTCCTTTAGCGGCATACCGGCGTCGGCTTTTTGGGCGATTTCCACGATTTGCTTTTCGCCCATGCCGGTTACCAGTAAATCGGCCCTGGAATCCAACAGGATCGACCGTTTGATTTTATCTTCCTGGAAATCGTAATGGGCGAAACGCCGCAGCGTGGCTTCTATGCCGCCGATAACCATGGGGATATCTTTAAACATTTGCCGGATGCGGTTGGCAAAAACCACTACCGTACGGTCGGGTCGTATTTTATATTTAATGGAAGGGGGACAGCCGGGGAAAAAAGCGTTGCCGTTTTCCTGGTAGAGATCTTCGCGTCTGCGCTTGCGGGTAGAGGTATAATTCAACACCACGGAATCCACGGGGCCGGGAATGATGGCAAAAAAAAGACGGGGCGCGCCTAAAACGGAAAATGATCCCGGTTCTTGCCAGGAAGGCGTCTCGATAATACCCACGGAGAACCCGTGGTCTTCGAGGGCCCTTTTTAGAATTCCTTCGGGAAAGGAGGGGTGATCGGAGAACAGGTAAGGTAGAACAAATATGACATCAAATTTGGGCATAGCTAAAGTTGCGGAGCGGAAAAGAGAACGGTGCGAACCAGTTTGGCCGCTTGCTGGTTCAGCATTTTGGCCAATCTCTTTTGTTCTCCTTTCTCCAGGGTCTCGTACTCTTCCTGGGAATCTTTATTAAATTCTTCCCATATATCATCGTTAAGCGCCTTCATCACCCTGCCGAAATAATCCTCGGGTAACGGGTAAGGCATTTCACCTTGTTTGGATAAGACATTCTGTAAACGGTTCTCGGTTACCAGGGACAACAGCTCCTCCAGGAGTTGTTCACCGCTGCCCGTGATTTCGGCGCCTTGTTTTTTGGGTCTCTTTTTTATTGATTTTCGTTCTTCGAATTTTTCATTTTTGGATTTCAGGATGACCCGTTCGCCGATTTGAAGGAATTCCGGGTTCACCGGTTTAATGACGATTCCTTCCGCGATATTGTCTTGCAAGGGTGGTAAGCCCAGCCATTCGGAAATCTTCGATGGGAATTTATTGGGGTGATTGAGGCACTCCTCGAAGGTTCCCCTCAGGATGGGTTTTGCATAAAACATGCTCGCGGCCTCGAACAGGCGGTTGGCTTCGTCCACGGTCAGGAACCTGCCGTTCACGCGGATATCAAAGGCATAGAAAAGGTTATCCGGGTGATAGAAAACGCCTTTCTGGAGGCGTTTGGCGTTTTTTACTTTGGGGACGTCCGGGTGGGGGTAATCGCCGCCGAACAATTCTCCGTAAACGATTACCAACGAAATATCACCCCTTTCCGATGCCAGGATGCGGTAAATTTCTTTGACTTTATCTGCATTGGCGGCCACTACCTTTTCATAATTAAAGAAATCCATACCCGGGGTTAAAAATGCCGTCCGGGTGGAGGCTTTGAACTCGCTGCCGTCATAATAGAGAGCCAGTTGGCCGCCGTGGATTTTTTCCGTCACCACCCATTGGCCGGCCTCTTTGCCTTCGGTTTTTATCAACTGGATAAATTCTTCCCTGTAGGTATTTTCAATCGATGAATAATTGAAATGTTCCATAATTAAACCTCCTATTTTGATTTTATTCGCTTTTAGCTTTTGCATCGTTACAAGACGCATCGAAATAATATATGCCTATGAAGAATTTGTCAAGTAAAAAAGATGGGGAGATAATTTTTGGCTGTTCCCTAACCTTATCTTGAACTTTTTACCCGGATATGATATATAGTTGTTTTTAAAAGGCGAAGGACCCGGAAAACAAATCGCCTTGACAAAAAAAGGAAGGACATGGCGGTGTTAAACGTTTTTTTTACCCTTATAACGATACTCTCGGGTCTGCTCCTTTACTCACCCCTGCAAGTATATGGTCAACAAACCGGTTTCAAATATTTCAAGAACTACGGCCCCAAAGAATATAACAACCACTCCCAGAACTGGTCTATCCTGCAGGATAAACGTGGGATCATTTATGTGGGCAACCAGACCGGGCTGATGGAATTCGATGGGGTTTCCTGGCGCCCCATCGACATCCCCAATGAAACCGTACGTTCCATGGCCATCGACGACAACGGCGCCATCTTTATCGGCGGAGATAACGAAATCGGCTTCCTGGCCCCGGGACCCGCCGGGACATTCACATATCGCTCCCTCCTGGACCGGTTGAAGAATGAAGAAAAAGACTTTTCCCTGGTATGGAGAACCTATGCCACACCCGGGGGCATTTATTTCCAAACCAGCAAATTTATATTCAGGTGGGATAACGGGCAAATGAAAGTATGGCCGGCAAATATGGGAAACCCTTTTGCGGCTTCCTTTACTTGCGGGGGGAAATTATATATCCGCCAGGCAAACATCGGGCTCAGGCAAATGGTAAATGACATCTTGACCACTGTCCCGGGAGGGGAAACGTTTGCCGATAAAAAAATATCCATGATGGTTCCTTATGACCCCGGCGCCCAAAAGCTGTTGCTCGGATCCCCGGATAACGGGTTCTATATTTACGACGGCGTTCAAACAATACCTTTCCCCACGGAAGTGGATCATTATGTAAAAGAAAACGTTTTGTCTTACGGCATCCGCTTGTCATCTTCCCCCGGCGAGTTTGCTGTTGCCACCAATAAAGGGGGGGGCGTCACCATCGATTCGCAAGGCCGGTTAAAAAATACGTTTACCAAAGCCGGCGGACTGCTGGATGACGACGTAAAATATACTTTCGAAGACGCCCTGGGTAACCTGTGGTTGGCACTAAATAAAGGCATCGCCAAAATCGAATATGTCTCCCCGTTTACCATTTACGATGAGCGGTCAAACCTGGACGGGCTGGTACTTTCGGTTGTCAGGGCCGGGTCGCAAAACGCCTTTTACGTCGGTACCACCGCCGGCTTATACGTGACGGACCCGGGTGGGAAATTCCAACGTGTTGCCGGCACACCCGTCGACTGCTTTTACATACTCCCCATGGAAGATTCCCTGCTGGTCGCCGCCGGCAGCGGCGTGATCCAGGTAGAAACCCGGGATAATTCACCGCGGAAAGTGACCGGGAATGCAACTTTTTTCTTGCTGCGTTCCCAAATAACGCCGAACCGTACCTGGGTGGGAACACGCGAAGGCCTGCTCTCACTCATCTTATCATCCACGGGCGCAAGCGTGGGCGCAGGACAAAACGGCCGCTGGCTGGAAGAACATGTATTCAAAGAAATCACGCGGGAAATAAGAACCATCGTTGAAGATGAAAAAGGAAATTTATGGTTGGCCGGCCCGCCTGAAGGCGTGCTGAAAGTCGACTTTCCAGGTAACGGGCGTAAAGGACGCGGCGGGAACATTATAAATCCCCATGTGACATGGTACGATGCTTCCCGGGGACTGCCGGCCGGGGAAGTGCGCGATGTTTTTGCCGCCGCGGGCCATATTATGTTTACCACCGGCAAAGGAATATACCGTTTCGATGAGAAAACCGGCTCTTTTCTCCCGGACGATACCCTCGGGGATGAATTCGCCGGCGGCCCAACCGGAAGAAGTGTTTTTCGCATCGTGGAAGATATGGACAAAAACATATGGCTCAATTCCAGCGGTAGAAATATCCAGGCCATCCGCCTGCGGGACGGCCTTTTTTCCATTAATAAAAACCCCTTTCTCAGGATGCCCCCCGCCCAGGTGAACGTCATATACCCGGATGGCAATACCGTCTGGTTTGGGGGCCAGGACGGCCTTATCCGCTTCGATAAAACCGTAAAAAAGAATTACCGGCAAGATTTTGCAACCCTTATCCGGGAAGTCTCAATCGCCGGCAAAAGGGTATTTGCCGGGTATGAAGCAGGCGGCGGCGCAAATCCCTTCACCCGGGTTATCCGATACAAAGATAGAAAAAACTTTCATTTCCAATTTGCCGCCCCGTTCTTTGAGGCCGAAACCGCAACCCAATATAAAACGTTCCTGGAAGGGCACGACGACGATTGGTCGGGCTGGGGCCCGGAGGGTAAAAAAGATTTCACTACCCTGGAACCCGGGATATATACGTTCCGGGTCCAGGCAAAAAATGTTTATGAACAACCGGGCAGCGAAGGTGTGTTTCATTTTAAGGTGCTGCCCCCCTGGTACCTGGCGTGGTGGATGTTTTTGTTTTACGCCCTGATCTTTTTTTCGGTGATATTCCTGGCGGTCAAATGGCGCTCCGGGAAACTGGAACGGGAAAAACAAAAGCTGGAAAAAGTAGTGAATGATCGAACAAAAGAGATCGCGGAGAAAAATCAACAACTGGAAACACAGACCCTCCGGCTAAAAGAACAATCGGAGAAACTGAAAGAGATGGATAAAGTGAAATCCCGCTTCTTTGCCAATATCTCCCATGAATTCCGTACGCCCCTGACATTGATCATGGGGCCCCTGGAGTCCATGCTTTCCGGCGTCGGCGCCGGCGCCGGTTCCCACGACAAAGACGGGCAAAAGAACCTGAACCTGATGCTGCGAAATTCCCAACGCTTACTGGGTTTGATCAACCAGTTGCTGGAACTCTCGAAATTCGAGAGCGGCAAAGTGAAATTGCGGGCCTCCCAGCAAAACATTATTCCCTTTTTAAAAGGAATTACTGCTTCATTCGAGCCGGTAACCACTAAAAATGAACTGGATTTAACCTTCCACGCGCAAGAAGAAAATATCACCATTTATTGCGACCCCGGCAAACTGGAAGAAGTCATCTTTAATCTTCTTTCAAACGCCGTCAAGTTTACCCCGCCCGGCGGGAAAATCACCATTGCGGCGGCCGTCAACCGCACGGAAGAAGAAAATTTCCCCTCCGGTTCATTGGACATAACCGTTTCCGATACCGGTCCCGGGATTCCCAGGGATCAACTGGTGCATATATTCGGCCGTTTTTACCAGGTGGATAATACCTATGAACATCATCATAAAGGCTCCGGCATCGGTCTCTCCATCGCCAAAGAGTTGGTAGAACTACATCATGGGAAAATCGACGTCCACAGTCATGAAGGAAGAGGAACCGAATTTATTATCCGCTTGCCCCTGGGAAAGGCGCACCTGGAACCCCATGAAATCGTCCAATCAGCCGCCGCTGCGCCGCCGCCGGCGCCGCGCAAATCCCCTGCCGAAATCCCGTCCTATTACGATATTAAACCCGGTACAGGTACAATAACGTTCGAAACCACCGAAAACGACTGCGCCGCAGCGGCCGGCAGCGATATCGATCCCTTAAAACCCGTGAAGGAAATCGTCCTGGTGGTAGAAGACAGTGCCGATGTCCGGGGCTACATCCGGGGGGCGCTTGAACCCCATTATACCGTAATAGAAGCAAAGGACGGGCTGGAAGGCATTCAAAAAGCGCAGCAGACCATCCCCGACCTTATCATCAGCGATGTCATGATGCCGAAGACGGATGGCTATGAACTGTGCCGGGTCCTGAAAAACAACATCGATACCAGCCATATACCCATCATCCTGTTAACCGCCAAAGCCTCCGAGGAAAACATATTACAGGGCCTGGAAACCGGGGCCGACGATTATGTCACCAAACCCTTCAATACGAGAATATTATGCGCCCGGATCAAAAACCTGATCGACCTGCGCCGCCAGATGCAGTTGACGCTGAACCGCGAGATGACTTTGCAGCCGGTTAAAATTTCCATCTCAGCCATGGATAAAAAATTTATTAAAAGACTGCAAGAAGTGATACGGGAAAATATATCGGACCCGGATTTTAATATCGAGCAACTGTGTAAGAAAATGGAGATGAGCCAGCCCACGCTATACAGGAAAATCCATGCCTTAAGCGGCGAATCCCCTACCGATTTTATCCGGTCGTACCGTCTCAAACGGGGGGCGGAACTACTGAAAAATAATTTCGGGACAGTACTGGAAGTGGCATTCGAGGTAGGCTTTTCCAGCGCCGGTTACTTCACCAAATGCTTTAAAGAAAAATTTCACCGATTGCCCTCCTCCTACCAGGCATCGGAGGCGGAGTGACAGGGGATGAAGGATGAAGGATGAAGGATGAATGGATTTTTATATCTTTTTTGAATGCAGATTACTAACACGGCGCTCATTTTTATACTATAATATGGTTTGAGAGTGGAAATATATGCAGCCGCTTAAAGCGCAAATGCATATTTCCCAGGTTAAGAAAATAAAAAGAGGAGGAAAACAATGAAAAAACAAAACAGTAACCAGCCGGAGGTAAGCAAATGTCAAACCAAGGCAGTCGGTGAAAATACACCGGGCAGCTATGGCGTCGAGCGTGTCTTAATGGCTGCATCGGAAGTAACCGATTGGAGTTTAAAAATGTTCTCTATTCCCTTATGGTGGAAAGAGACGCGCGGGGAAGGGATCAAAGTGGCCATATTGGATACGGGCATCGCTTATAATCACCCCGATTTATCCCATGCCATCATGGAATGGAAGGATTTTACCGGCAGCAAGTGCGGCCCGGCGGATATGGATGGGCATGGAACCCATGTGGCGGGAATTATCGCCGCCCAAAAAAACGGCCAGGGTGTGGTGGGCATTGCCCCAAAAGCGAAACTGTTAATCGGCAAAGTGCTGGGAGATAAAGGGGTAGGCTCTTTTGAAGCGCTGGCAAAGGGTATCCATTGGGCCATTGAAAAAAATGCAGATATTATTTCCCTGAGCCTACAAAACGCCGGGGAAAATGAAGCTGTTCACGAGGCCATCAAAGAAGCAAAAAATAAAGGCATCTTTGTGATTTGCGCCGCCGGCAATAAAGGGCCGCACATCGATACCGTCAAATTTCCCGCTTTGTACCCTGAAACCATTGCCGTGGGTGCCATCGACCGCAGGCTTAAAGTTCCACGTTATTCATCGCGGGGAATCCGGGTGGACCTGGTGGCCCCGGGTGAAGAAATTCTCTCCACTTATCCCCCTAAAATCTACGCGGTCTTAAGCGGCACCTCCATGGCGGCCCCTTTCGTGTCGGGTGTAACGGCGCTGCTGATAGCCAAACACCGAAAATACGGCGGCGAAACGCCCATAAAAACCCAGGCGGACTTGCTTGAGCACCTCGGGAGAACCGCCATCGATATCGGCGCCGCCGGGCTGGACCCCCGTTCCGGTTTCGGTTTGATCAATCCCGAAGATTTGTTGAAATACGAAGACGAAGGGGATTCGCGAATCCCGGAATTAGTAGAACCGGTAAGATCCAACGCCTCGGTGTTGAAGCTGCCATATTGGTGTAATTAAACTTATTAAGTGGTTTACATCCCGGGAACCGGCGGTGGCCCGGAAATTGCCATCAAAGCCTCAGGGTCAGCTAAATATAACTTCATTCCCGTCATTTTCAGTTTGCCTTTTCCTTCAACCTTGAGGTTGTAAAAACCGATACAATCGATTTGAAGCACCAGGTTCCCGGTTATCCTGTCATGGAACGCAATTTTTGCCCTTGTGGCCACGGTTAATTTTTTGGTGTCGATAGACATTTCATCCACGGTTAATGTCTCAAGCAAATTAAAATGTAACCCCACCAGGAAACCTTTCCACGCGGGAAGATCCATTACCGGGTAGACAGGGACAGGGAGAAATGGTATATGGATGAATTCCGGGGCCCAGTATTTGTCCATTAAATCGATGGTGGCGGCATCCTGGGCATACAGGTTGTAATCGTTGTAATAACCTTCCATAAACGCTTCTACCCGGTGATAGCCGACATTTCGCGTCTTTTCTTGTCCCGGGAAGACAGCCATGGCGCTTACCGCCAAAATTAAAATTGTAACAAACATCATTTTTTTCATTTTTCTTCTCCAATATTTATAAATTTTTAAAACTTAAGATACGTAGGGCTTGACGTTTTTTGATGCGTTAATTCTTGTGAAAGATGCCCATTAAATGCTTGAAAATATATGATGTTATAAATTTCCTAAAATGTCAACAAGCCCTGTGTTTAAATAAATTTTTCCGGCATTCATACCCGTTATCCCACTATTTCATTTATTTTATTGACTCTAAAAGTCAATTGTGCTATTGTTCAATTCTCATTCACAAGGTAATTAACATGGTACAAGAAATAGAAAAGTGCCCGGTTACGGGCCTACCGATTGTACAAAACCCCCAGTGGACAGATATCCGCATTTCAAATGATTTTGTAGTAACCTACCGGCTGATCGGCGACCGTATATTACATGCAGCGCCCAGCGGCCATTTTACCAAAGGAAATTTAGAAAAGGCTTACGTCGTCCACGACCGGGTGTTAACGGAATCCGTGAAGCCGGGAGTCAAAATTGTCGAGATCGCCGACTTGAAAAATATTACCGGCAGTACCACACGCGCCGGGAGGATAGCCGCTAATCGCTATTTTGAACAGAAAAACGACAAATACCTCGGGTTTATCGCTTTTAATGCCTCCTGGAAAACAAAACTCTTTCTCCGCGTGGCCTGGAGGATTCGCAAGGAACCCTATAAGTTCGATATCGGGAATGATTATGAAAGCGCAATAAAACAGGCGCTGCAAATGATCCACCAGTTTGACGCCCGGGATTGTTTCGATCCCGGGAACTTTATTACCCGGCCGGAATGGAAATATGAAGGAGACACCCTTTTTACGGAATGTAAGGTATTAAACGATAAAGTGTTGTACGCCATCCATAAAGGGTACCTGCAAAATCAAGATGTGGAACCGGTTTCTCAATTAGTCGCTAACATTTTCGAAGCGGGCTACTTTAAAGATTCGGCCCCTTACTATGTCGCCGATTACTCGGGCGTCACCGGGGGTTCATGGTATGGCCGGGTCAGGTTTCTGAAAACTTTCAAATCGCTGAGAGATACGTACGGCCCCCCAAAAGTATTTATAATGGTAATCGGCAGCCAGGTTATCAATATTGCCATGAAGATGGCGCAAAAAAAAATGGACATACCCATGTTATTTGTAAAGGACCTGGATGAAGCCCTTGCCTCGGTCCGGCGGCTTGAAGACCCGGCGCACCGGGTTCTGCCCCCTCCCCCCACGGGAGTCCCAAACAAAGAACCGGGGTATCCCTATGAAAAATATGAAGATGAAATAATGGAGTTTATCGGGTCTTTAACCTGGGATACACCGGGAAAACAGTTAAAAGATGTGGCTGATAATCACCCCTTTAAATCCGTATTCGACGCCATAAGCCTTGTCAAATTGGACGTCGATGAACTGCTGCTGGAGAGTAGGAAAGCCCGGGAAGAGGCGGAGTTCGCCAACAATGCCAAGAGTCAATTCCTGGCCACCATCTCCCATGAAATTCGCACCCCATTGAACGGCATCCTGGGCATGACCGACCTGTTACTGGGGAGCGGAAGCCCATTGACGGAAGAACAGCGGGATCAATTAATGGATATCAAATACTCCGGCGACTCCCTCCTGGAAATCATCAATGAAATCCTTGATTTTGCAAAGATCGAAGCCGGCAAGGTGGACCTGGATCAAACCGTATTTAAACTCGGCGATGTGATCGAACGGGTAATGGCAACGGTGTCCGTCAAAGCCCATGACAAAAAATTGGCGCTCGGGAGCCATATCGACCCCGACGTCCCGGGTATGCTGATAGGGGACCCCGGAAGGATACGGCAGGTGCTGCTTAACCTCATCGATAACGCCGTGAAATTTACCAACCAGGGCGAGGTGCGGTTGACTATCGGCAAAAAAAACGAGACCGACCGGCTGGTTTCCCTGGCATTTTCTGTTTCCGATACCGGGATGGGGATTCCCGAAGACAAAATCCCTGCTATTTTCGAAAAATTTTCACAGTTGGACAATTCCTCCACCCGGCAGCACAGTGGCATCGGTTTAGGCCTGGCCATCGTCCGCAGCCTCATCCAATTGATGGGGGGAACCATTGAAGTTGAAAGCACTATCGGGAAGGGCAGCCGTTTCTTTTTTGAAATTTTCCTGGAAAAACCCATGGAAAACCAGGAAAGCAAGAAGGAAGAAAAGGAATTAAATGCGCTTACTTCTCGGCCTGTCCCGTTAAATGAGACAAAGCTCACCCACCTGAGCGTTCTCCTGGCGGAAGACAACCTTATCAACCGTAAATTAGTGGATCGCTATTTAAAGATAAAAGGATGGCATGTGATTCATGCCCCAAACGGGCGGGAGGCCGTCCAAAAATACCGGGAAAACGTTGTCGATATCATACTTATGGATATCCAGATGCCGGAGATGGATGGTTATGAAGCCACCCGGAAAATCCGGGAATTAGAAGCGGGGACCGGGAGACACGTCCCGATTATCGCACTAACGGCGCATGCACTGGAGAGCTACATGAAAAAATCTCATTCTTCCGGTATGGATGATTACCTTACCAAGCCCATCGATCCCGTCGAAATGTACCGGGTAATCCAGTTCCTGACCGGCCATTCAGCGTAATTTCCTTTCAATCTTGGCCCGGGGGTTCCCCATACTTTCTTTATTATTAAAATAATACCGTTTGATAAATTTTTCCTGGACTGAAAAGGACCAGTGGACGTCCCGGATAAAATCCGCCGCTTCCCGCGGTTTCCCTGCTGCGATTAATTGCACGATCCGTTCGTGTTCCAGCATCGACGATTCTTCCCATTCCTTGAGCCATTTTTCCTGTGGGGGGAATTCGTAGAGTCTTTTTTTCATGGTGTTGATGATTTTAACCAGGGAATTATTGCCGCTTAAATGAATATAAGTGTCATGGAATTCCAGGTTTTTCTTGTAGAACATTTTGAAATCCTCATCATCCAGGCTTTTTTTCATATCGTCCAGGAGGCGTTTCATTTTAGCGATATGTACAGCTTTGATATTGGGGAAACCGTTAACCAGGGCCGCATGTTCCAGTGCGCCGATCACCTGGTACAGTTCTTCGATATCGTCGGGGCCCAACGAATTGACATAGACGCCGCGGCGGTTGGCAATCGTAACGAACCCCTCCATCTCCATTTGCAGCAGTGCATCCCGTAACGGCGTCTTACTGATCCCCAATTCCCTGCTGGTGGCGTCCATGTTGATGATGGACCCGGGTTTCAGGTGTTGTTTATGGATTTCTTCTCTCAGGTACTCGTATATTTGTTCTTTCAAAGTTTTAGTAAACAGGATACTTTCTTTTTTGGACATTCAAGCCTCGTAATGGCGCAATGGGTTCCAGGTTATCGATATTACCATATGTTCCTATCGAAATCAAGTACTACCGGCCCCTTTTGCATTGCTAAGCGAAAATAATCGCCGCCGCCCGGATTGGAGAGGCTTCGGCGCCTTCTAATTTTAAGGGGAAACAGCAGAAAGTAAAATCCGTGGGCGGCAATTGATCCAGGTGGACCAGGTTTTCGATAATCGCCGTATCCCGCCCCAGCAGGATATTGTGGACAGGAAGGTTGGCGGAACCGGGTTCATCAACGGATATCGTATCTACCCCAACCCCTTTTAATTGAAAATCAGCCAGCCAGAGGGCCGCCTCAAGACTTAATACCGGGTAATCTTCAAAATATTTTTGTTCATCCCAATATTGGCCCCAACCTGTATGCAGCAGTACGAATTCGCTTTTCTTAATCTGCGCCTCATGGCGTCTCAATTTCACTACCCCGATATGCGGCGTCTTGAGATCGGTCAAATCCAGCACCGAAGCGCTGCCGGCGAAACGGTTGACGGGCCATTGATCCAATGTGGCGCCGCGGGGAATAATATGGGCCGGCGCATCCATATGGGTGCCGGTATGAGAAGATAAGGAGAGGTTTCTCTCTGTAAAGCCATCTTTTTTAATGGTAAAGGGGGTGGTAAATTCGGGCGGCTTGGTACCGGGATAAAGGGGCATACGGGGGGTGACGGTATGGGTTAGATCGATGATTTTCATGCTTCACGCTGCTTTTATGACCACGATGGTCAGGTCATCGTGCTGGCGCGCCGTCCCGGCGAAATTTACTATTTCTTCTTTTAAGGCATTAACCATGTCCACGGACCGGGTATGTTTTAGCGCCAGGCTTTGAAAAAGCGATTTAAGCCGTTCATCGCCGAACATTTCCTCGCTGTTGTTCATGGCTTCGGTGACGCCGTCGGTAAAAAGCAGGAGACTGTCCCCGGGTATCAACTGGATATCGGAGGCTTGATAAATAGGCGACTCCATCACTCCCAGGGGGAACCGCGCCCCGGGGGTTTGTAATTCGGAAACCCGGTTGTCCCTCAGCAGCAAGGGCCGGGATTGCCCGGCATTGACGCAGCGGACCCGGCGGGAAGATACATCCAGCGCCGCCATTAATATGGAAACAAAACGGCTGCGGTTCTGGCGTGAATAAATGGCGGTATTAAGGTTGCCGACCACTTTTACCACATCCTCTTCATGCAGGGTTTCGGAAACCAACGCCCCGCTGGTATAAACGGCTGTCAACGCGGCATCCATGCCTTTGCCGGAAACATCCACCACGGAAATACACAGTGTATGCCCGTTTTTGTCGGACCAGAGATAATCGAAAAGATCGCCGCCGACATCCTGCGCCGGGATACAGCAGCCGGATATATCGAATCCCTGGACCGTGGGGTCCTGGGTGGGCATCAGGCTTATTTGCATCTTGCGGGCGGTTTCCAGTTCAAAGCGGATGCGGTCCTGTTCTTCCCGTTCGCGGCCCACCCCCCAGATCAATAAATTAACCCCGGCGAGTATTAATAGGGGGCCGACTATTAAACTAAATAAATCGTTAAATTGCAGGATCAAAATACCCACGGCAATACCGATAAGCATGAAAGAGCTTTTCACCAGGCGTTTACGGTCGGCCGGGATGTTTTGATATATCTCCCGGCTCCAGATAAGGGAAAAAATAGCGGCGTCCTTGATACCGGCATTCCCCCCACTTTTCTCAAACTCCTGGCGGGCAGTTTCGCCCCGCTTTTTCAGGGTTTCCCACCACTGTTTTAGCGGGGCGCGGTAAATGTAAGCGATTATTACCGACAGCGCCAGGGTGATTAATTTTCCCGACAGGGATGACCAATTGCCTTGCACGATGTATAAAACGGTTTTCAGGATAAAATCAAAGGCGACGATTATCAATATAATGATTATGATCGACTTAAGCCTGGATTTCTCTTCGATTCGGTTCATTTATTTATCCTGTTTTTTTACCCTCTCAATTATAGCCTTTGAATCGGTTGTTGTCAATTCTTTATTTGCCGGTACCCTGCGGCGCGGGGTCGCAATCCATTGGCCAGGTGGTCCTGAACTGCTCGATGAATTCCCTATAATCGGTGAAATTGAAAATACTGGTTCTCTTATCCAGGATTTCCATATCGAATTCCCTGAATTTAACCAGGAAGCGCCGGTCCACCAGCGACTCGCCCGTGGTAATTTCCGGGAAGCGAATTTTCACTTTATCCGGGAACACTTCGACTTCTTCGAAATGACATTGCCGGGTCAATACCCGTATCATCCCGGCAAAGAATATCTTCTCCATACTCTGGGGCAGACGTCCGTACCGGTCCTCCAACTCCAGGCGCAATTCATCCAGGTCATCGAAATCCACGGCTTCAAGAATCCGCCGGTATACCGTGATCCGTTCCGCGCTGTTGGGTATGTACTCGGCCTCGATGGAATAAGAGAAATTGATCTTGATCTGGGGTTCCTTCTCCTTTTCTATTTCGCCCTTCAACTCCCTGACGGTTTTGTTCAGCAGCCGGTGATAGTAATCGAACCCCAGGGCTTCGATGTGGCCGTGCTGTTTATTGCCCAATAGGGAGCCGGCGCCCCGTAATTTCAGATCGAATTCCGCCAGTTTGTAACCCGAACCCAGCTCGGTGAATTCCCGGATGGCGTCCAGCCGCACCCTGGCCTTATCCGACAGGGCGCTGGTATGAATTAAAAAGTAAGCAAAGGCCTGGCGGTTGCCCCTGCCGATGCGGCCCCTTAACTGGTAAAGCTGCGTTAAACCGAAACGGTCGGCGCCCAATACGATCAGTGTATTGACATCCGGGATATCGATGCCGTTCTCGATAATCGTGGTGGAAATCAAAACCCGGTACTTTTTATCGATAAAAGCCATTAAATTATTTTCGATGGCGTCGCTCTCCATCTGGGCATGAATCACCGCCGACTCCACATCCGGCAGCCACTGCCGCAGTTGTTCCTGGAAATTGTATATTTTTTCGATATTATTATATATTATAAACACAAGGCCATCCCGTTCCATTTCGGTTAAAACGGCGGATACCAGGACTTCCCTGGAAAACCAGCCTACATAATTTTTTATCGCCACCCGGCCGATGGGCGGGGTCTGGATGGGGGAAATATCCTGCAGCCCGGCCAGGGAAAGGGACATGGTCCTGGGAATGGGCGTGGCTGAAAGCGAAAGGGCGTCGATGTCTTCGCGGTTCGTTTTTAATTTTTCCTTCTGGAAAACCCCGAAACGCTGTTCTTCATCGATGATATAAAGCCCCAACCGTTTGAATTTCAAATCCTTTGCGATCAGGGAGTGGGTGCCGATAACGATATCGATGCGCCCTTCCGCCAACCCCTTGCAAATCGCATTTTTCTCCTTAGTCGAGACCATGCGGGAGAGCATGGCAATGGATATGGGGAACGAGGCAAACCGTTTTTTAAAAGTGGTGTAATGCTGGTAAGCAAGAACCGTAGTGGGACATAAAACCGCCGCCTGCTTGCCCCCGGTGACCACCCGGAACGCCGCCCGTAAAGCGACTTCTGTTTTGCCGAAACTGACATCCCCGCAAATCAACCTGTCCATGGGATAATCCGCTTCCAGGTCATTGAGCACATCCCGTATGGCGCGTTTCTGGTCCTCTGTTTCCACGAATTGGAACTCCTGTTCCAACCGGTCTTCCATTTCCTGGTCCCTGTGATATGAGCGGCCTTTGATGGTTTTGCGCAGGGCATAGAGCTGCAGGAGCTCTTTGGCAAAGGTAATAATGCTATTTTTGGCCTTTTTCTGTTTCTGCCGCCAGGAACTGCCCCCCATTTTGTCCAATTGCGGCTTGAACCCCTCGAAGGCCACGTATTTACTTAATACGTCCAGTTCATACACGGGGACATAAAGAAATTCGTTATTGGCATACTCTATCTTTAAAAATTCGGAAACATTGTTTTCAAAACCCAGGTTTTTAAAGCCCACGAATTTGCCGATCCCATGTCTCTGGTGCACCACCAGGTCATCCACCTGGATTTCCCTGGCCAGGTTTTCAGATTTTATTTCCTCGGATTTCCTGGCGGTTTCGATTTTTTCCAGGAATTGAAAATTCTTGTGGGTGACAAAGAGACTATTGGTCCTGGTATTTTCAAACGAACAGGGGAGTTCCGTATCGAAATATTGGAACCGTTCGAAATATTCTTGCAGGTTATCCACTATTTTTTGTTTCCTGGAGAAGAGGGACAGGCTGTACCCGTTGTGCTCTATTTTATCTTTAATAGTGCCGATATCTTCCTGGTCGAAATCGATGATACTGTGCCTCGACTTGACCCATTCCGCCGACGAAGTGACATTATCATAAGTCTCATTAATGCTTAATAGTTTTTCCCGGTCCAGGGGAAAATCGAATATTTCCCGCGGTTCCGGCAGCATGCTGACATTGGAATTTTCCTTTTTTTCCTGGGAGATTTCATATATCTTGTCGTAGTGGGCGAGTAATTTATGGAATTCGTCGGCGATTTTTCTCCGGTCCGAGACAATGAGCCGGTAGTTCTTTAACAGGTTAGGGAGATGAACCATGCCGATTTTCCGGTTTTGAAAATAGTCGGTGTTTTTTTCAAAATCCAGGAAAAAGCCGGCCGTGGGGAATAAAATGTATTTCAGTTGTTCGATGGATTTCTGGGTATCCGGGTTAAACCAGCGGATAGAGATAATTCGGTTATCTTCGATTTCGATCCTGGCGGGGTGGCGGCTGTTGAGGGGAAAGACGTCCACGATGCTGCCGCGCCAGGCCACATCGCCCTTTTCTTCGACGATACCGCGAGCGCGATAGCCCATGGAAACCAGTTTCCCGGTCAAATCGGGCCTGGTGACGGCCTGGTCAACGGTTAATTTAAAGAAAAATTCCTTCAAGGCTTCGCGTTTCTCGATTTTAATGCTTAAGGCGGAGCGGCTGGTTAAAACGATTAGCCGTTTGTTATCCAGGAGGGCGGAGACTAAATGCATTTTATTACCAATGGCATTGAAATGGCTGTTGTTATTGATATAAGGGTCTTCAAAGGGTTTGGTATAGAACCGGATACTGAATTCCTTCAGGCCCAGGAAGCGCAGCCATGATTTAAGTTTTTCCCTTTTTTCCCGGAGATTCTCATTCTCACCCACGACCCAGAGCAAATGTTTTTTCTCCATGGCGTAGATACCGGACACCAGTAATTCTTCCAGGTCGCGATCGATGTTGTTTATATCGGTAGTATCACCTGATTTTATCAAGGCCGTCAATTCACGACTGAAGACATTTTTTATGAGGTTCATGTTATATATTATACCGATTTAGAGAAAGGTTTTCAAGGTACAAAGTGCACCTTGAGTTATAAATAAATTTGCATGGGGGGCCAATTGCTGTTATAATTTGCTTTAATTTAAATAAGGAATTTTTTAAAACCCAAACGATATGATTAAATCTTACGGAGAAATTGCCGCCCTGCTGACGGCGGTATGTTGGTCCTTTAATTCGGTTGTTTTTAGCCTGGCAGGGAAGCGGGTAGGGTCTGTCATCGTCAACAAGTTCCGTCTCTGGATTGCTTTTATTGCCCTATTGATTCTTCATCTCGTTCTCTACCGGTCGTTTTTTCCCGCCGCGGCGGCGCCGCGGGAGGTGTTTTACCTGGCGCTTTCAGGGGTGATTGGGTTTATCGTCGGCGATTCCCTGTTGTTTGAAGCGTTTTTGTTGATCGGGCCGCGTTTAGCCATGCTTTTAATGTTGTTGGCGCCCATTATCGGCGCCATCCTGGCCTGGATCTTTTTGGGCGAGACCCTTCTCTTCTGGGAGATTATCGCCATCCTGGTGACCATGGGCGGCATCGGGTGGACCGTATCGGAGGGCCAGCCCCATACTTTACTACACCGGGACCAGGCAAGGCGCCGGGGGTTAGGGATACTCCTGGGGATCGGGGGCGCAGTCGGGCAGGCCTCGGGGCTGCTGCTTTCCAAGATGGGAATGGCCCACGGGTTATCGCCTATTTCCGCTAATCACATCCGGGTTACCGCCGCCGCGCTGGCGATTACCGCGGCTTCTTTCCTGCGCGGCAAAATGCGCGCGGATATTCTCAAACTGAAAGATATAAAAGCAGTGCTCCAGATCGGCAGCGGGGCGCTAACCGGTCCTGTGCTGGGCGTTATCCTCTCATTGGTGGCCATCCGCTACACCCACATCGGTATTGCCTCTACCCTGATGTCGCTTTCGCCCATCCTGTTGATCCCGGTGGGGCATTTTCTTTTTAAAGAACGTATTACCTTGCGTTCTGTGGTTGGGACGGTGATTGCGTTGACAGGGGCTGTTTTGTTGTTCTTTTTATAGTTTAAACCGGTCCCGGGATTTCATCGATCAGTTCCAACCCTTTTTTAGCGGAGGTCATGTTTTGAGTTACCAGCGCCCCGAGGGTTTTAGAAGATTCCGCGGTTTTTTGGGCCAGGTTCTTGATTTCAGCGGCGATTACGGCGAACCCCCGGCCCGCTTCCCCGGCCCTGGCCGCCTCGATTGTGGCATTCAATGCCAGCAGGTGGGCCTGGAACCGGATATCATTGATAATATTCGTAATATTATCGATCTCTTTACCGGAATTCTCGATCTCCTTCATAACGGCGGAGACATTTTCCACAAAACTTGCCAGTTGCCGGCGGACTTCCGGGGCTGCCGGCGATTTTAACATCCTGGCCGTGATGAAGCTGCTCATGAAGCCCAGCACCAGGATCGATATAAGGCCGATAACAACCATTGAAAAGGTTATCGTACCGGCGGCAAATGCCGATATCGCCCATACGGCGAGCGCCAGGAAATAACCCCCGAAGATAGGGACCATAATTTTATATTTCAAATCTCTTTTCATTGTCGGTCGTCCTCCTTTTTTCCTGTCAGCCGGAAGTTTTCTCTATAATTTCGCATCCCTATCTTATAGACAAATTAAAAAAAATTGTCAACATCGGAACAACTGGAAAAACAAGTGGAAAAAAGCGGCGTCAAAGTGACGGTATTGCCGGTGGGGATTTTATGATGCGGATTTTAGAGGTCCAATGGGCCTTCCAATTTCCCGTTTTTCCAGGTAAAAACATAAAACGGACCACCGCCATTTTTAAGTTTTTCCTTTTGGGCAGGCGTGATAATTTCTCCTGTGAATTGCTTTTGTGGGTAATACAAGTTCATCGCTGAGCCGAATCCATAGGCAATCGTCACTGAGGGTGGAAACCTCTGGCCCGTATCCATATCGATAATAAATACCCGGCTCCCGGTTTCCATTTTCGACAGCGCCGGAAGTACCTGGCGAGTAAAACCGGCGCTGGCATCCCCGGCTTTCCCGTAGCCGCCGGCCTTTATAAAAAGATAGCCTGTCCAGCCAACGATGAGAAGGGCAAGGGATATATAAACATATTTACGTATTTTAATATTGGAAGTATTCTTTTGCCACAAAGGAAAAAGAATAACCAGGAACATCACGTGGAGCCCAACTTGTGGGATATAGGCATAAAGATCGGACCGGACGGGAAGGAGCAATACAGGCAAAAGGAAAGTCAAAAACCAGGCGGCGCCAGGCCAAAGAACTGTTTTATCGATATTGGTTGTCCCGGGCGGTGTGGCTGCCGTCCACTTCTTTATGAATAAATAAAATACACCCAGGAATACCAGCAGGTATATATCCAATATCCCAGCCCGGGTGAAATATTCGGAAAGGTTTCTCAATATCCCCAACGGCGAGAAAGTATAGCGGTAAAAATCGGCGGCATTAAATGGGGAATAGGCATTACTCAAGCGGCGAAGGAAAAAATAGACAACCAGGGGAATTATATAAACCAACGTGGCCGGGAAGGCGGTTTTGATTTTTTTAAACGCAGTCGGTAAGCCCATGGCGGCCTCAGGGGTCCTGTGAATAAAAAGTGTGAAAAAGAAAATAAAAACCGGCGTGGCAGCGGCGGTTTCTTTTGACAGCAGCGCGGCAAAGTAAGCGATCCCGGCGGGAAAGTAACGCAGAATACGCTTATACATCTTTTCATTTGGAGAAGTATACAGCCGCTGTTTCAGCAGTAGGTACAGGGACAGCAGCATAAAGAAACCGAACAGCAGCGACGTACGTCCGGAAATCCAGCCCACGGCCATGGCAGTACTTTTGGCATTTAAACCGAAAAGAAAAGCCGCGGCAGCGGCATAGGATTTAGTGGCGGCCCACGATGAAAGCAGCAGGTAAACCAGCAGGATATTGGCCATGTGTAGGCCGAGGTTAAACCACCCATAAGGCCAGGGGTTCATGCCGTGGAGTTGATATTGCAGTCCGAAGGTCAGGCCCACCAGTGGGCGGTAGAAACCGGTAGTCATAGTGAAAGGTCGCAGGTAATCCACTTTCCCGTTAACGACGGTATTTCCCAGCCATTCGAAATCATCGGTAACAAATCCTGCGCCCGCATGAGGCGCGTAAACCATTAATTGCACACCCAGCACCAGCGCCAGGAGAAATATTGCCGCCTTTTTGTCGGTTATAGCCGTATTATTCATCATATTCATTGTCATTCCCAGTTTATCGGAAGCGTAACTTTAACATACGGCAAATCCGATGTCAAATATAAAGTTCCCTACCAAATGAAAATTTGATCCCAACGGCAACCGGCATTGTTTTTCGTGTTCGTCCGCGGCTACTTTATTCGAATCCCGCTTGACATTTTAAGCGATTCACGTTATAAAGTAGACTCAATAAAAAAGAGAATAAAATGTGCGGAGTATTAGGAATTTACGACAACGAAGAAGTAATCGCCAGGATATACGATGCCATGCTGACCATCCAGCACAGGGGCCAGGATTCCGCCGGGATACTGACCTATGACGGCAAGTATCATATCAAAAAAGGCAACGGCCTGGTGCAGGATATTTTCGACCAACGAAATATCTACCGCTTACGGGGCCACGTGGGCATCGGCCATACCCGCTACCCCACGGTGGGCGAAGGCTCCGTGGAAGACGCTCAACCCTTTTGGGTCAACTACCCCTTCGGCATCGCCGCCGCCCATAACGGCAACGTCACCAATTTCCTGGAACTGAAAAAAGACCTCTTTGAAAAATCCCACAAAATCATCAACTCTAACTGCGACGTCGAAGTCATTCTAAATATCTTTGCCGAATACCTGGAACGGTTCACCAACAAAGAATTCAGCCCGGAGATCGTGTTTAACGCCGTAAAGTACGTGTATAAACGGGTAAAAGGAAGCTATTCCGTGGTGATCCATATCGCCAATAAAGGCATGTTGGGGTTCCGCGACCCCTACGGCTTACGGCCCCTATTGTTCGGGATCAAAGAAGATAAAATGGTCAACTCCTTTGCCTTCGCCTCCGAAAGCGTGGCCCTGGACGTAATGGGCTTCAAAAATTACGAAGACGTGGGCCCGGGCTCAGCCGTTTTTATCGATAAAAATAGACAAGTTCACCGGAAAAAAATAATCAATAAACCCTTCCGCCCCTGTATTTTCGAGTATATCTACTTTGCCCGCCCGGATTCCTTTTTAAATGGCATCAACGTCGATAAAGCGCGCGTGGAACTGGGCAAAAGCCTGGCCAAAAAAATTAGACGCCGTAACCTCGACATCGATATCGTGGTCCCGGTGCCCGATTCTTCCCGCACCGCCGCCATCCAGATCGCCAGGGACCTGAAACTGAAATACCGCGAAGGCCTGGTAAAAAACCGCTACATCGGCAGAACCTTTATCATGCCCGGCGACATCGAAAGAAAAAAATCCATCCGCCATAAACTAAACCCCATCCGCCATGTTTTCGCGGGGAAAAAAGTCCTGCTGGTGGATGATTCCATCGTACGGGGCAATACGTCGCGCTCCATTATCCAGATGGTGCGGGACGCCGGCGCCGAAAAGATTTACTTCGCCTCCTACTCCGCCCCCCTGGCCAACCCCTGCGTGTACGGCATCGATATGCAAACCAGCGGCGAATTTATCGCCCGCGATTCCACCCCGGAACAAATCGCCGCCAAAATCGGCGCGGATGTGGTCATTTACCAGGAACTGGACGAAATGGAAAAAGACGTGAGGAAACAAAATAAACACATCCACTCCTTCTGTAAAGCCTGCTTTACAGGCATATATCCCACCGGCGACGTCTCATCCGAAATCCTCAGAACCATCGAAAAAGAACGGGACGATTATAAAAACAAAATTTCCGAAACAGATGAAATAAATGAATAAAAAGCGTGATTACTTTCCACCGGAAGGGGTGCTGAAAACAGGGGATATTTATTTCCTGCTGTATCATATACACAAACATTCCATCTCCGGCATGCTGACCGTAGAAACCGGCGATTATGAGAAACAACTGGTCATCGAAGACCGGAAAATCGTTTTTGCCGCCTCCACCCTGGAAGAAGACGCCTTCGGCAAACACCTGATGAAACATAAAATCATCGACCGGGGAACCTATGAAAAAACCGGCCAATATATGACCAGCCAAAAAATACGCTTTGGCCGGGCCTTGATCGAACTGGGTTACCTCAGTTACGACCAAATCTGGACCTGGATACTGGACCATTTGAAAACCATCGTGTTTTCCTTCTTCGAAATCGAAACCGGTCAATACCGGCTGCTGCCGGAACATGAAAGCGATATCGAAAATATTGTCCTGGATATGGATATTATCGACGTACTGGTGGAAGGAATACGCCGCTTCAAAGCCGGTGAATTCCTGGCCGAAGAATTCGCGGATGTCCAACACCTTTATGTATACAACGCCGGGATGCCGCCCCGGATGAAACTAAAACCCTACGAAATGCACGTGTTCGACCTGGTAAAAAGACATACGGGGTTGAAAGATATCATAAAGTGCAGCGAATTGCTGGAATTCGACACCCTTAGACTCTTGTATCTTTTCTTAATTGTGGGGGCCATCTCCACCGAACGGGTAACGCGGTCGACGCGAGAGACGCAGGAAACGCGGGAGAATGCCCCCGTTTCACCCGTGGAAGACGCCGTGGGGGCCAACGCCTTTGCCTCCTTCGAAGAAGCCCTGCGCCACTACAACATGAAATACGAACTGATCTATAAAGTCCTATCGAAAGAGATCGGCCCCATTTCCCTCTCTCTCCTGCTGAAAGCCGTCGAAGACATCATGGAAAACCTACCGGCTTATTTGCAGAAAATCCAATTCACCCCGGACGGCCGGATCGATGAAGGGTTGGTTTTAAAACTTGTCTGGTATCATGATTTTGGCAGGACCATCGGCGATTTTTTGAGGGGCCTGGAGGAAATTCTTTACACCGAGATTTACACCGTCAGGAGACACCTGGGCGCAGAGTGCGAGCAGCAGGTATTAAAATGGATCAACGGGATAGGAAATTAATCCTACTGGAAAAACAATTGCTGTTTTTATTCATCCTCTTCATCCTGCTATACATACTATACCGATGACGCAAAAAATGAAGACCATTATCCATATTCTGGGCCCCACCGGGGTAGGAAAAAGCACAGTGGCGGTGGAGTTAGCCAAAAAAATCCGCGGCGAAATCATTTCCGCCGATTCCATACAGGTTTATAAAGAATTCGATATCGGCGCCGCCAAAATCAGCCAAAATGAGAGACAGGGGGTCCCCCATTACTTGATCGATATTTATTCCGACTGCGCGCAATTTAACGCCTCGATTTTTCTCCGGGAATCCTTTACCATATCCGAAGAGATCATCCGCCGGGGCAATATTCCCATCGTTTGCGGCGGAACCGCGTTGTACCTGAAATGCATGATGGAAGGAATTTTCCCTGAAAGCGGTGAAACGCGCGTTTCCCGCGCTAAATTGAACCGCATCGCGGACGCCCGCGGCCTGGAGTACATGTGGAACCGGCTGCATAAAGTAGACCCCCGCTACGCCCAAAAAGTCGGGAAAAACGACAAAGTGCGCATTGTCCGGGCCCTGGAAATCTATTATAATAACGGCGCGCCGCCTTCGGAAATTTTCGCCAAAACCCAAACCCCGTTTCATGACTATACATTTATTCGCATCGGGTTAAATATGGAACGACCGGCCCTTTACCGGGAAATCGAGAAACGGGTGGACCGGATGGTGGAACAGGGACTGCTGGAAGAAACAGCGCGCCTAAGAGAAAAATACCCGGACGACTGTCCGCCCTTTAAATCCGTGGGCTACAAAGAAATGCTCTTGTTCCTGGAAGGGAAGATATCCCTCGAAAAAGCCGTGGAACTCATCAAACAACATTCGCGCAATTTTGCCAAGCGCCAATTGTCATGGTTCCGGCAGGAAAAAGACATCCACTGGTTCCACCCCCATGAGCTCGGTAAGATCGAAACGTTGGCGACGTCGCAAATTTAAGGAGTAGAACGAGGAAAAGAATATGAAACCCGAGGAAGAGCCTGAAAAATCGATATTAGTGGCATTATTCGAGCCCCGCGCGCGGGACAGCGAGATAAAGTGCATACTGGATGAAATGGAGTTGTTGACCCGCAGCGCCGGCGGCCAGGTGGTGGCCTCGTTCCCCCAGAAACGACACCCCCCGGATGCACGGTACCTGGTCGGTAAAGGCAAAGTCGAAGAGATCAAAAATTTCGCCTGCGCCCAGGGCGTCAATTTAATTATCTTTTACAACCATTTATCCAATGTCCAGCAGCGGAACCTGGAGAAATTTTTCGATATGAAAGTCATCGACCGGACGCGCCTGATACTGGATGTCTTTGCCACCCGCGCCAGGAGCCTGGAAGGCAAGCTGCAGGTAGAACTGGCCCAGTTGCTTTATTTGCTGCCGCGGTTGACCGGCAAAGGCGTGGAACTCTCCCGGCTGGGCGGCGGCATCGGCACCCGCGGACCCGGGGAAACCAAATTAGAAGCCGACCGCCGCACCATTAACAAACGCATTGCCCTGATCAAGCAAAAACTCGACAAGGTGATACGGAACCGGGATATCCAACGGCAAAGCAGGAAAACCAACCCCATACCCGTGGTTTCCCTGGTGGGCTATACTTCCGCCGGCAAATCCACCCTGTTCCGGGCCCTGACCGGCGAAGAAGTTGCCGTTTCCCCCTTGCTCTTCTCTACCCTGGACCCCGTGTTACGGCGCGTGGAACTGGGGGAAATCGAAGAAGGGTACTGCCTTTTATTATCCGACACCGTGGGTTTTATCCGGCAAATGCCCAAAGAATTGTTCCAGGCGTTTCAAGCGACGCTGGAAGAAATCGTGCAATCGGATTTAATACTCCATATTATCGATGTCTCGGACCCCGATTATCTCAGTCGTAAAGAAGAAGTGCAGGTGGTGCTGGACCATTTGAAAATACCCGCGGAAAAAATTATCCACGTTTATAATAAGATCGATCTCCTGGTGCAAGAAAAAGATAGTACGGCGGCAGCGGCCACATTTGATATAACGGAGACGGGGAAAATTTTTATTTCGGCAACGCAAAAACAAGGACTCCGGGAATTAAAGAAAGCCATCTTCGCCAAATACTTTAGCGATTACGGAAGATACCGGGTCCAGGTCCCGATAGGCTTAATAAACCCCGATTCCATCCCCCACTGGGCCATCGTGCTGGCCAAAAGTTTTCAAGGGGGGATGTTGAATATTGAAATTTTGTGTTCGCAGGAAAACATGGTAAAATTTAAAGAAAAATACGGAGGTTATGTGGCATGCGTGAAGTGAAAGCGACGATGAGTTTAATATTAATGCTGGGATTGGTTTTGCTAATTTCGGGTTTCGTGGGCTGCGGGGGTGTGTCGCGGGTCAATACGGGCGCTGCCGTCCCCGAGTTGGACACCGGCCTGTACAATGATTCCGCTTATACCGTGGGCTGGGAAAAACTAAAAACCGGCAAGCCCGAGGAGGCCATCAAGAAATTCCAGGAGAGCACTGTGGCGGATGAGAAATTGTATGTCGGGTTCGGCTATGCGTTCCTGGCCCAAAACAAGCTGGGCCTGGCCAAACAGAATTTCGAAAAAGCCCTGGCCATCAATCCCGGTAATTGGCAGGCCCATTTCGGGTTGGCGGCCATGTATGAATCGGTAAAAGATATGGCAAGGGCCTTTTATATCTATTCCCGGCTGCGGGCCAAATTCCCGGAGAATAACCGCGTCAAGATAAAATACGAAAATATCAAGGCCGCTGAGACCCGGCGGTTCCTGGAGAAAGCCCGGCAGCTCAAATTGGAAAATAAGACGGACAAATATATCGAAGCCCTCAAAGAGGCCGCTGCTTATTCGCCGGAGATGACCGACATCGAGATCGAAATGGCCGACTTTTTTTATTCCCAGGGGCAGTATGACAAAGCGGCGCTGCACTATGAAAATGTAGCCGAAGCCCTGCATGAGCTTGCCCCAAAAAAGGAAATCCTGCTCAAATTGGCCGGCGTCTATGAAAGGAATTCGAAATATGATTCCGCCATCATCGTTTATAATAACTTACTGGAGTTGGAGTCGGGAAATATTGTTTTCATGAATAAGATCAGTGATTTAAAGGTCAAGTTTTTTGAAGAAAACCTACCTGTGAAGTTTAAGAATATATTTTTCAAGGAAGACGTGACGCGGGAAGACGTGGCCGCGCTCATCGGGTATTATTTCGATAAGTACCTGGACGCCCGGCCGGCGATCATAATCACCGATATCGGGAATTCTTTTGCCAAGGATCAAATAATAAAAATATGTACGTTGGGAATAATGAAAGTCCGGCCTGACCACAGTTTCGACCGGTTACCCGTCATCGATCGGGCGGCGTTTACCGTGATTATCAACAACCTGGTAAAGTACCTGGAAGAGGAGAAGGGGTATTCGGTCAAATTGGCGCCGGCGGAAGAGGTGGGGGACCCCGCCGATATATTGCCCATGCACAAAGATTATGGAATTATTCGCTTTATGGTCAATGCCCAACTGATAAAATTGGATAAAGAAAATAAATTCAATCCCACGCTTAAGGTGACCACCGGTGAAGTCCTGGCCACCATCAGGAAATTGTTGAATAGCATCGAGCCCGGGGAAAAGTGATAGGAAGAGCGGAAAAAGATGGAAGTTGAGAAGGTAAGAAGGTAAGAAGGTAAGAAAAAACATCCTGTAATTTGTGAAAATCCGTGTAATCTGTGGACCTTGTTTTTTCCTCGCTTCCTCGCTTCCATTTTTTCGTGGCCTGTTTTTGTTTTGAATTTAGAATTTTTGAATTTTGAATTTGTTTCGAATTTCGTGCTTCGTGCTTCGGATTTATTTTTTATGTCTTTTTTTTCCCCAGGGGGGCTTGACAACAAGAGAAATATTGGTATAATTTACCTTCGAGCTGGGATGTCGTCTAATTGGCAGGACATATGACTCTGGATCATAGAGTTGGGGTTCAAGTCCCTGCATCCCAGCCATTTTTCCTTTTTCCGGTCGGCGCTATCGTCTAGGGGTGAGGACGGGTGATTCTCAGTCATCAAACCGGGGTTCGAATCCCCGTAGCGCTACTTGAAGTTTTTGGAAGTCCAGAAACCTTTTTTCAAAAAGGTTTTTGGCCGCCGGAGGCGCGCGCCGCGTGCTTATTTCACATATCCCAGGCTTCTTAACTTATCCAATTGATCTTTGGTTACCTGTCTGCGATTTTTGTCCGGGTTTACTTTCCCCGGGGTTGTGTATTGCGTCAACAAGCGGATGAGGTTTTGCATCATGGGGCCGTTCCCGTTTCCTGGGGTTTGGGCCAGGGAGTGAAGTTCCGCCGCGTCTTGCGCCAGGTTAAAAAGTTCGTCTTTTTCCACTTGCGTCCGGATAGCCGGGGGGATGACCCGGTCCGGCGCGTCGAAGAGCGGGGAAAACCCGGTCTTAATATATTTCCAGGGTTTTCTCAACACCCCGCAGCAGTATATACCCACCTTCAGTTGATTTCCATCGTTGGTATTTATAATTTCCGCGTGTAAATCATGGGCGCAGAGATAGGTTTCAAAATAAAGAGAATCGTGGATTTGTTTTCCTTTATCGATAACGGGAAACAGCGATTTCCCATCCATAATGCCTTCCATTTCCGCGTCGCGAACGCCGGCGGCCTCCAGGATAGTGGCCGCGATATCGATGTTTCCCACCAGGGCCGGGACCCGTTTCCCTTTTGGAATTCGACCGGGCCATTTCATAATCAGCGGGATGCGCAAATTATCCTCATAAAGGTACACGCCGTGTCCCACAAACCCATGTTCCCAGAGAGATTCCCCGTGATCGGCGTGGAAAATCACCAGCGTATTATCGCGGAATTTCGAAGCCTCCAGGGCCGACAGCAGGTCGCCCAGGGCTTTATCCGTATCCAGGACTTTGCCGGCGTAACCGGACGCATGAATTTTCCAGTTATCCAGTCGATTCAGGCGCAGGTCCGGGATATCGTGCGGACCGAAATAGTGAACCCAGAGGAAGAAAGGTTTGTTATTTGAAGCGTCTTTGGCGAACCCGTCCAGCATACGTACGGCGATGGCGCTGACATCTTTATCCGGTCGGCGGCTTTTATTGACGATTTTCTTAAAAAACAATTGTTTCCGTTGGTTAATCGTGTCGCCCCATTGGTTCTCCACGTCCTGCGGGGTGCGTGGGCCCACGAAAATAGCTTCCGTGAATGCATCGTCATAGACAGCGAAACCCTGGTCCAATTTATAAACCGCGGCCAGGGGAAAAGAACCGATTACGGCGGCGGTATCGTACCCGGCGTTTTTCAAAGATTCCGCGACGGTTTTGGCGGAAGCGGGTAAACTTTGATACATCGAGCGCAATTGGTGTTTATAGGGAAAAGTACCCGTGAGGGTAGAGGCCATGGCCGGCGTTGTCCAGGTGACGTCGCAGTAAGCGGAATCGAAGATGGTCCCGTTTTTAGCCAGTTTATCGATATTTTCGGTTTTATGGCGGGTAAAACCGTAGGCCGACAGGAAATCCGGACGTAGGGTATCGATAGTGATGAGCAGGATATTGGGTTTTCCCCCCGCTAAGTCGCGGGTGTTCTTTCCAGGGGAAAGAAAGTACAGGGCAAGGAATAAGCATAAACCTGCGCCAAGGGTCCAGGCGCCGTATTTCAACAAATTTTTGATCTGGGGATTTTCGTTAAGCATGAGAGTAATATTAGGATAAAGCGCAGATAATGTCAAGCGCCGGGCAGGCAGAACGCGCCCCATCGCCGCTCGTTGTGTCATGAAGTTTCTACGTTTCTAGAATTCCAGGTTGATATATTTTGTATTATTTGATATTATTAAAGGTTGTGGAGGTATTTTATGGACGTTCGGTTTAAGCAGAGCAGGGCCAATTTTAGAAACTTATACATGCTGGCGAGAATGACGAATGCTTAATTCAGCAATTCGAGATAACCGCAATCATGGAACTGTTGGGGATTTTCTTAAACAAGTTATATTAAAAAATTCCGATGTGGCAATCGTCTCAGCTTATTTTACCATTTACGCTTACCATCATCTGAAAGATAACCTCAATGGGATTAATAAGCTGCGCTTTCTTTTCGGAGAACCGACTTTCATTAAAGCCATGGACCCGGATAAGGTGAATCCCCGCGACTTCAAAATAGAGGATGATAAGCTTTCCATTCCCCTTGAAAGTCGGTTGAAGCAAAAAAAAATCGCTCAAGAGTGCTCGGAATGGATTAAATCCAAAACGGAAATCCGTTCCATGGTGAAGCCTAACTTCTTGCATGGAAAACTCTATCATGTGCGCCAGGAAAGCGGTATTGAAATGGCAATTGCCGGTAGTTCCAATTTTACGGCGAATGGGCTTGGGCTCGGCGGCAGTAAGAACATCGAGTTAAATCTTGTCATCGATAGCAATAGAGAAATGAAGGAATTAAAAGAATGGTTTGACGCAATTTGGAATGACCGAACCGGCCTTGTTGAAGATGTAAAAGATCAGGTGATAACATACCTTCAACAACTTTACATTGAAAATGACCCGGAATTTATTTACTTCAAAACCCTGTTCCATATTTTTGAGAGCTACCTTGATGAACAAAAAAAAGGCGGGCTTTTGGATGAGCGTACCGGTTTCTTTGATACTGAAGTATGGAACATGCTCTATGATTTCCAGAAAGACGGGGTTAAGGCTTCGATAAACAAAATAATAAAGCATAATGGCTGTATTATTGCGGACAGCGTCGGTTTGGGTAAAACCTTTGAAGCCCTGGCTGTTATTAAATACTTTGAACTGCGCGGCGAACGGGTTCTTGTCGTTTGCCCCAAAAAGCTAACCGGTATCTGGACGATATACCAGGCAAGTCAAAACCATGCATTAAACCCTTTCATGAAAGACCGCTTCGGTTACACAGTCCTGTATCATACCGATATGGGCCGCGAATTCGGGCGTTCCGACGCTAATGGCATCGACCTTGAAAATTTCAATTGGGGAGCTTACGACCTGGTGGTCATCGATGAATCCCATAATTTCCGCGGGAACCCCATGGAAAGTGTGAAAGATGACGGCAAAGTTAAAATGAACCGGGCCAAATGGCTGATGGAAAAAGTGATTAAGTCAGGCCCAAAAACAAAAGTATTAATGCTTTCCGCGACCCCCGTGAATAATTCGCTCCGGGACTTGAGAAACCAAATTGCCTTTATTACCGAAGGGAAACCGGATGCCCTTTTCGAGACCTGTAAGATCAAGGACATCGATTTAACTTTAAAAAACGCGCAAATGCAATTTACCAATTGGGCCGACCCAAAGAAAAACCCGCAGCGAAATCAAAAACAACTTCTCGAAAAGTTGGATTCATCTTTCTTTAAGCTACTGGATGAATTAACCATTGCCCGGTCCAGGAAACATATTAAGGGCCATTATTCAATCGAGTCCATGGGCAAGTTCCCGGAAAGAAATAAACCCCATTCGGTTTACCCGGAAATAGATTTAAATAACCGTTTTCCTTCTTATGATAGGATTAACAAGCAAATCCTCGAATATAAACTGTCCGTTTTCAATCCTTCGGCTTATGTTAAAGCGGACCGGCAGCAAAAATATGAAGCAATGGCCGCCACACAGGTATTGAATTTCAGGCAGAAAGACCGGGAACATTTCTTGATCGGAATGATGAAGGTGAATTTCCTGAAACGCCTGGAAAGTTCCATTAAGTCTTTTGAAATCTCCCTGGAGAGGACCATTCGCAAGATTGAAACCCTTGAGAAAAAAATAACGGAATTTCTTCGCTCAAAACAAGAATCGCCGGATGAATCGCTGGATATCTTTACGCCGGATGAAGAAGAACTGGAAGAAAATGGGGATGAATTCGATCAATGGCAGGTTGGTAAAAAATTAAAGTTTAATCTGGCCGACCTGGAGTTGGAACAATGGCAGGCGGATTTAAAAAATGATAAGGATGCACTTATTGACCTTTTAAATAACGCCCAGGCAGTGACCCCGGAAAGGGACGCCAAATTAAACGAGCTGAAAACCTTAATCACCCAAAAAATCCAGGCCCCGATAAATGCTGATAATAAAAAAGTGCTGGTTTTCACCGCGTTTGCCGACACGGCCCTGTATATCTATGACAATGTGAAAGATTGGAGCCGGAAAGAATTAGGGCTGCATAGCGCCCTTGTGTGTGGAAGTTTTACCCGGACAACCCTGGGGAAGAATGACTATGACAGCATATTATCCAATTTCTCCCCGGTTTCGAAAAACCGTTCCAAAATAACCCCTGCCATTCAAACGGAAGAAATCGATATTCTCATTGCCACGGATTGTATTAGTGAAGGTCAGAATTTACAAGATTGTGATTACCTGGTTAATTATGATATTCACTGGAACCCCGTGCGGATTATCCAGAGATTCGGTCGTATCGATCGATTGGGCAGTATTAATGAAAATATCCAGCTTGTAAACTTTTGGCCCACCCGGGATTTAGACAACTATATCAACTTGAAAGAACGGGTTGAAGCACGAATGGCTTTGGTGGATATTACAGCAACCGGGGAAGATAATATATTGAACACTGAACAAATACATGACCTGATATCCGATGATCTCAAATACCGTAACCGGCAGTTAATAAAACTAAAAGAAGAGATACTTGACCTTGAAGATATGGATGAAACCCTTTCCCTCACTGATTTTACTCTTGACGATTTCAGGATCGGACTTCTCAATTTCATGGAAAACAATAAAAAGCGACTTAAAGACGCCCCCCTGGGATTATATGCCATTGTCCCCTCGCCATCCGGCGAATACGCCGGTTTGATTGAGAACAGTGACTTTTCGGCGAGTGAAAAGGAAATCATAAAGCCGGGAGTTATTTTTTGCCTGATGCAAAAGGGTGAGAGCGATGGAAATGAAGAGGTTAACCCGTTGAACCCTTATTTCCTGGTATACATTCGCGATGACGGAACGGTTCGCTATAATTATACCCATGCAAAGCAGATACTGGAAATATTCCGGCTGCTCTGCCAGGGCAAAAAAACACCTTATGAACCACTTTGTAAACTTTTTAATGAAGAAACACATGACGGCGATAACATGGAAAAATACACCGGTCTTTTGGAAAAAGTCGTGGCAGAAGTAGTGCGGGTCTTTAAAAAGAAAGGCCACCAGAGGTTGACTTCCGACCGGGGCGCGCTCCTGGTCTCTAAAGTCAAACAACTCAATGAAATGGAAGACTTTGAATTGGTAACCTGGCTGATTGTGAGGTAGCGCGATGAAGAAAAAGAAAATTATAATCGGTAAAGAGGCGGAATGGCAAGAAGTTTCTAACCCCGGTAAAGCGATGAAAGGGAGCAGAAAATAATGGATGAAATTAAAACCAGGATTCGCTCGGCCATCAATGAATTCTCAAACGAAAATTTATCCGCTAACGCGCTCAAACTTTTTGAGACGATTGGTTACAAAACCGACCGGCAAAATCCATTCACAGAAAGAACCTTCCGCTTTTTCAAAGAATCGTTTCTTGACGGCAACACTTTTTTCAATGAAGAAAAAGCTAAAGCTAAAGAGTGGAAAGAGGTTGACCTCTTATTCCAGCTCACAAAAGAGGAAGTCACCGGCCCACATGGACGAGTGGACGCCCGGCAGGTAAACCGGGGCCAAATAGAATCCTATCTCTTCTTTGCCATTGAACTAATGAATGAGGGATATTCCAGGACCGCGCTGGCGCAGATTACCCGGCAGGTGAATAAAGTCTTTGCCATGCCCGTCATGGTTCTTTTCAAAACCGGGGGCAGCCTTACGCTTGCCATCATCGATCGCAGACTGCATAAACGCGACGAGCGCAAGGATGTATTGGAAAAAGTGACGCTCATCAAAGATATCGATATCGAGAATCCCCACCGGGCGCATATTGAAATCCTTTTTGACCTGTCTCTCGATGAACTGAGACGAAAATATGAGCACGAGCAAAAACACAAACTCACCGGTTTTGAAGAATTGCACAAAGCCTGGCGGAAGGCGCTGGATACCCAGGAACTCAACGAGCGGTTTTTCCAGGAACTTTCCAACTGGTATTTCTGGGCCATGCAGAATGTATCGTTCCCGGATGATGTTGAGAAAAATGAAAGCACCCGCAATGCCACAAACCTTATTCGCCTGATTACCCGCATTGTTTTCATCTGGTTTATTAAAGAGAAAAAACTTGTACCTGATGTGCTTTTTGACCGTAAGGCCCTTGGCCTTATCTTGAAAGAATTTTCTAAGGATAAAAACTCCCATGGCTACTATCAAGCCATTCTTCAAAACCTCTTTTTTGGAACACTCAACCAGGAGATGAATGAACGCGGTTTTGTTAAAGAGGGTTCATTTGTTGAAAACAGATCAACCTATGGAGTGAAAAACCTTTTCCGTTATGCCGATCAATTTTCTTTCGGTGAAAATGAAGCCCTCGCGTTGTTTAAAGATATCCCGTTCCTGAACGGCGGCCTTTTCGATTGCCTGGATAAGGAAAACGATGAAGGCAAAGTGCAATATGCCGACGGGTTTTCCCGGAACCCAAAGAAACAGGCCATTGTCCCTGATTTTCTTTTCTTTGGTTCGGAAGAGGAATACGATCTTAACGCAGCTTACGGAACGACGAATAAAAAGTATAAAGTTAAAGGACTTATCGACATTCTTTACGGTTACAAGTTCACCATTGCCGAGAACACGCCGATCGAAGAAGAGATAGCCCTTGACCCCGAACTCCTGGGTAAAGTATTTGAAAATCTCCTGGCAAGTTACAACCCTGAGACGCATTCTACTGCGCGGAAACGGACCGGTTCCTTTTATACACCGCGTGATATAGTGGATTACATGGTGGATGAATCGTTGATGGCCATCCTCACCCCGGCCCTCTCCAAAGGAGAGGGAGAAGGCCTCACCCCGGCCCCGGGCTACATTACAACTTCCCCTGACATCTACAAAGTACTAAAACCACTTACTATTGAAAATCGACAGCATGCTACCGAAGCCGAAGCAATATTATGGGAAGAACTTAGAAACAGAAAGTTAGGTTTCAAGTTTAGAAGACAGCACCCGGTCGATAAATATATTGTGGATTTCATATGTCTTTCAGCCAATTTGGTGATTGAGGCTGACGGTGATTATCATAATTTGGAAGAACAGCGGGAAAGTGATAAGGTACGGACTGAGCGTCTTCAAGACCTGGGCTACCGCGTATTGCGATTCAAAAATGAGTCCATTCTCAAAAATATTCAAAACGTTTTGTCTTCTATCAAAACTGCCCTCTCCAATCCCCCCTCTCCTTTGGAGAGGGGGCCAGGGGGTGAGGTTAAACTCCGCCACCTGCTCAGTTATTCCGAAAATCCCAATCCATTCAATCCCAAAGAAACCGAAATTTTGATTAAGGCAATCGATGCCTGCAAAATACTGGACCCCGCGTGTGGTTCCGGCGCTTTTCCCATGGGTATACTCCACAAACTGGTTCATATTCTCCACCAACTGGACCCCGGAAATAAACTGTGGAAAGACAGGCAAATCGAAAAAGTGCTGGCGGTGGATGACGCGGCGCTGCGTGAGCATATGGTTGGCGATATAGAAGCGGCCTTTGATAACAATGAACTGGACTACGGTAGAAAGCTTTATCTTATTGAAAACTGCATTTACGGTGTGGATATACAGCCCATTGCCATACAAATCAGCAAGCTCCGTTTCTTTATATCACTCATCGTTGACGAGGATGTAAATCGCGATAAAGAAAACTATGGCGTTCGCAGTTTGCCAAACCTGGAAACCAAGTTTATCGCGGCCAATACATTGATTGGCCTGGATAAACCGGAACAGCGGATGTTGAAAAATCCGGCAATCGACAAACTGGAAAAAGAGTTGAAAGAACTCCGGCATCGCTATTTCAGCGCAAAGAATCGCACGGAAAAGCTTGCCTGCCAGAAAAAGGATAAAACCTTGCGGCTAAAAATATCCGATTTACTTGTTTTAGATGGTTTTCCAAGAGAAGCGGCCAAACAAATTGCCGACTTTGACCCTTATGACCAGAATGCCTCCAGCCCGTTCTTCGATTTCGAATGGATGTTCGGGCTAAAGGCAGAGAAAGCCGATAATGGTGTCTTTGATATAGTGATCGGCAATCCGCCGTATGTGCAGATTCAAAATTTTTCCGGGATGCAGCAGCAGAAGGATTGGGAAAGGCAGAATTATGAAACGTATGCCAGGACCGGGGACGTGTATTGCCTGTTTTATGAGCGGGGATACCGCTTGCTGACGGCTGGCGGGGTGTTGACGTATATAACGAGCAATAAGTGGCAGCGGGCGAATTATGGGAAGGCGATGCGGAAATTTTTCATGGCGAATGGCGCTATTTCTCAATTGATGGACTTTGGCGATTCACCCATTTTTAAGAATGCAACAACATATACAAATATCCTGGTCTGGAATAGGATAGATAAAAAAAATAAAACCAGGGCATGGGATTTAAGTAAGATATACACCGGTACAAACGATATATCTTTATATGATTTGCTTTTGCAGCAAGGAGAATGTGAGCTTTTGTTTAATGAAGAATCGTTTGCAATTTTAACAAGCGAGCAAACGGCAATCAAAAAACGAATTAAAGAAGTCGGTGTTCCGCTTAAGCATTGGGGTTTTTCGATCTATCGTGGAATATTAACGGGTTTGAATGAAGCGTTCATTATCGATAGGAAGAAGAAAGATGAACTGATTGCCAGGGACCCGAAAAGTGCCGATATTTTAAAACCCATTTTAAGGGGACGCGATATTAAGCGGAATAAAGCCGAGTTTGCAGAGTTGTGGTTACTTAATACGCACAATGGGTACACCGATAAGAACGGAAATCGAATACCGAGGATTGACGTAAAGAAGGATTATCCGGCGGCCTGGGAACATTTAAATAAAATCGATAAAGAAACTGATGGCAAAGGAGAAAAGAGATGTGATCAGGGTAATCATTGGACAAATCTGCGAGATTGTGCCTATATGGGTGAATTTGAAAAGGATAAAATTGTTTGGGCGGAAACGTCAATAGATAATCAATTTTGCCTGGTCGGAAAGGATTTCTTTCTTGAGAAAACATCTTTCTTTTTAACCCCCGGCAATAAATATTTATTAGGAGTATTGAATTCACATGTGACCCGGTTCTTTTTAGATACGTTGGTTTCCAAGATGCGCGGCGGATATTTTTCCATGTCAAAGATTTATATCGAACAAATTCCCATCCCCCGCATCCCCACAGAAGCCCAACTCCCTCTCGAAATCCTTGTGGATATGATAATGTTTGCCATAGAGCATGGCATGAATTCCGATGCTTCCACCCTTGAATGGGTGATCGACGTCATGACCTACGGACTTTACTTCGAACCCGAAATGAAGAAAAGCCACTGTTATATCAACGACCGCATCGCTGAATTTATCAAACCCTTCACGCCGGTGGATACGGACGATTTCAAGACAGAGTATATTCAAACATTTGCCAAATTCTGCGATAAAGACGATACCATCCGACATGGCCTGGTTCACAGCCGCCTGGTAAAACCCGTACAGGTTATCTTAGGAGAAAAAAAATGATCGATGATAGGCTTACTATTATAAAAGATGCTGCCGCTGAATCCGCCGCCGGTGTCGTTCCCGTGCGAATCGACCGGATCAAAATATCCAATTACAAATACTTTCACGGCGACTTTACATTTCCCGCTGCCGGAACCTTTCACGGCAAGAACGTTCTTTTGTACGGTGAAAACGGCAGCGGCAAGAGTTCCATATACAAAGCGTTGGGCTATCTGACCAAATTGAAATTCGGCAATATCAATAAAGAGAAGAACATTTTCAGCGAAGACGGGGAACCGCGGATAGATATTAGTTTTTCCAACGGACGCGAGCTCATTATCGACAGCGATCTGACCGAACTCCCCGACAACATGGATTTCCTTAAGGGATTGTCTATTTTTCGCCCCATGCTCGATTACAAAAGACTGCTCAGCGTTCATTATGCCCCCGTAAGCAATGGCGACGGCATCAATGTCTATGATATGCTGCGGGAGATATTCAAACAATATTCCGTTAAAGACGGCGTCGTGCTTTCAGATATTAAGGAACCACCCGTTTATTTTGAAACGCTGCAAAAAATCGTAAACGATGTTCTTATGGAAGAGGCAAATACCTATATCCGCTATTTCGAATCCGATTTCAAAATCAATCGTTTTGTTTTTAAACAGGAGTTTGCCGCAGACGGCAGCTTGAGGCCGGTCATTAATATCGAAATCGACTTTAAAGAAACCGTTCTTGAAAACTATCATACATTTCTTAATGAAGCGCGACTTTCCGCGTTGGCCATTTCCCTCTATTTCGCGGCTATCCGCAAGCTCCTCGGCACACTCAAAACCGATTGCCTGAAATTATTAGTGCTGGACGACCTGCTCATCAGCCTCGACATGAGCAACCGCCTGAAGTTGCTTGAAATTCTGAAAACCCAATTCACGGATTTCCAGGTTTTCCTTTTTACTCATGATAAAGAGTTGTTCGAAATCTACAAGAACAAAATGGATTGGGAAAAGTATGAAATCTATCCCGATGAAGTCGATGGTATTCCAAAACCTTTTCTCAAGCCCCACGAATCGGAAATTAAACGCGCCAGGACGTATTTTGATAAAAAAGAACTCGATTGCTGCGCCATGCTCTTGAGAAAAGAGTTTGAAAGATTCTTGAAATCATTTCTAGCCCCCGAAGAACAGAGAAACAAGCATGGCGAAGAATTAGATCTTGCCGGTCTTATCTCAAAGGTTATATCCAAAAGCACCGGTGAACCCAAAGCGATTCTTGAAAGGCTTGACAGCGACCGTAAACATCTTTTCAATCCTTCGTGCCATCATGACAATAGGAATATTTATACGAAAGAGGTAAAGACGGCAATCGATGACCTGGAGAAATTGGTAGCGATCCTGAGATAGCACTGCGAAGAATTAACGCGACGAAATCTCCCTGCCCCTGAAGTCCCTGGATTTTTTTCCCCAGGCTCCCCAATTACACCTTTCATCACGGCCCCAACGAACCAAAGAACCGACAAACACAATTTTTTCCCGTTTTTCAGTGGAAAAGAACCGCAAACCGCGATGCATTTCCATTTATTTGCAGTGAAAAATACAAATGCAGCGCTGCAGTGCGACTTTTCTGCATTGAAAAGCCATATGTACCACTTTTGAGTCGAAAAAGGAACCAGGAAAGAAGGGAACCCGTAACACCGGGTATAAAGATGGACGTTAAGTCTTTCCAACAGCTTCGAGGTTGTTTTCTTCCAGCCATTCCAGGGCCCGCCGGCGGTTCCTGGCTGCCTGGAATTCATACCATCTTTCCTCTTCGGCTAATCCTATCAACACATCTTTAAATTTTCGAAACGGCCGCTTTTGGCTCAATGCATTTTCCAGTCTATTTCTCAGACTGGAATCTTTAACCGTTTCAATAAACGCCTCCATATCCCGGTAGCCTTCATTGGAATCCACTATTGGCAATGCAATATATTTTTCATCCTCGAATTTATCATGAAAAAAAGTGGGGGGGTTACCGGGATTTTCTTTGTTGACAAAAAAGAGTTAAAGCTTTATACTATTACAGATAGGATATAATGGAACAGCATGATAGGGAAACAACCCCAAAAACCTCTATTAGAATCATTCGAACCGGCCTACCTGGTCACGCTGGATGAAATTTTCCACAGTCCATGGGCCGCCGAGAAACGTCAGCGCATGTATTTCCTGCGCGAAGCAGTAAACCACTCCTGGCCCAACGGCCACCCCTCCCGACTTATTCATGTTACCGGCACCAACGGCAAAGGTTCGGTAATCCACTACCTGGAACAGGGATTCCCGGCAAAAACAGGCTCCTGGACCGGGCCCCATGTGTTCGATTACGCGGAACGGTTCCATATCGACGGCAAAATAGTGGGCCATGAAGAGATTGTCAAGATTTACCGGGAAACCCTCCTCCCCTACCAGGAACACTTTATAAAAAAATACCCGGGCAACGCCCTCTCTTTTGCCGAATTGGGTATTTTACTGGCGCTCCATCTTTTCGAAAAATACGGGGTAGAATGGGGTATGATGGAAGTGGGCGCCGGCGGACGCTATACCCCACTGATGGCCCTGGATATGGCGGCCTGTATCCTGACCAACATCGGTGAAGACCACCCCCAAACCCTGGGCGCGGAACCCTGGCAGCGGGCCCTGGAAAAAGCGGGGATCGCACGACCGGGCATCCCGTTCTTTACCGCCGCCGAAGAACCGACCCTGGCATACGTCTGCAAAGCAGCAGAAGCCGAGGGCGCCGCGGTTCATGTCCTGGAACCGCAAGAAATCGATGCGCTGCGTATCCCGGCAGACAAAGAACCGGGATTCAAACTCCGCAACCTGGCCCTGGCCTGCAAAGTCATTCGCTATTTCTACCCGGACGCCGACCTTTCCCCGGCAAAAATGGACGGCCATTTGCCGGCCCGCTTCTGGCTCGTAGAACCGAATATCATTGCCGATGTGGCCCATAATGTGAATAAAATCTCGAAACTGGCGGAACAATTGAGAATCGCCTACCCCGGCCGGAAATTCCGTTTCCTGCTGGGACTATCCCGCAGCCGGGATGTGCGGGAAGTGTTCGCCCCGATCCTGGAACTGGCGGAACATATCGTCATGACCGGCGCTTCTTACGCCGGCCAACCCCCCGCGGAACTGGCCGCCCTCCTGCGTAAAGATTTTGCCGCGGTGGAAGCCATCCCTGTCCCGGCGGAAGCCCTGGAAATTGAAAAGAAACGCCTTAAACCCGGCGAGATATTGGTTTTAACGGGCTCAGCCTACATGATCGACCAGGCCCTTAACCCGAATCCGTATCTTAAACACCTGAATGCAACATTTGGCAGAAGACTTACAATGACAAATCCTTCTTGAACGGGAGTATCTGGCGCAAATAATAATCTAACCCCCGGGCCGGGTTCCAATCGCGCGGATACCCGAAAGATACTTCCTCGAAACGGACGCCGTCGCGGTACCGGGTATCCCGCATATGCATATGTCCGTAAACCACGATGGAGACCGGGTAACGAATATGCCAATCCCCGGTGCGCCTGGCGCCGCACCATACTGAAAAGCGGGGAAAGCGGGGCAACTGCGCCATTTCTTCCCGTAAAGGGAAATGATTGATCAAGATGATGGGCGTGTCGGCGGAGATATTTTGCAGTCGTTTTTCGGTATAATCGCAGCGCTGGGCGCACCAGGCGGCCGGCGAATCGAAAGGATCGGAATGAAGCAACTCCTCATCGGTGCATACGACGCCTGACTCCGCGGCCCAATCCACGGCCTTCTCTTGCGGGATATAATCGGGCCGAAACGTGTAATCGTAAAGCAAAAACATGGGAACCAAACAGTAATCGCGGTTCTCTGTCTCATCATGCCAGACGGCATAAGGATCTTCCGGGGTCAATACGCCGAATTCACGGCAAATGGAAACTTGATGCCAATACCTGGCTTCCCCCCTCAACCGGCTGGGATGGGCCGGCAAACTCCATAAATCATGATTTCCCGGGACCCAAATTACCCGCTCGAAACGGCGGGATAATATATATAAAGCAAACTTTAAATGCTCATCCAGTTCCCCGATGTCCCCGGCAACGATGAGCCAATCACCCCGATGGGGCGGTAACGCCTCGAGGGCCTCGCAATTGACCCTGTTGGCAAGATGTAAATCGCTGATGCCGTAAAGCTTCATTATAGACCATGACTGAAACAGGATGGCTTTTGCGAACCCGCTCCCGGGAGCACTCCCAGGAACTCAGGCTGAGGTTGAGGAGGTGTTCAGCTTCTTTCTCCTTAACCTTAACCTGACCCTGAGCGCCTGGTTCAAAACCTGTTTATTGCGGATTAGAGTTCAAAACCTTTGTTGAACTCAACACGCCACTCCAGTTGAGATAATTTCCTCTCTTCGTTCAACCTGTACTGCAACATCGGATGCTCGGCCAACTCTTTCCATATTTCATCCAATTTGGATTCGTCGGCGGGAGTCAGGAAAAATATCGCAGCGGTCAGCCTGGTCAAGATATGCTCATAAGGAAGTTCCCAATCCGTCAATAAACCTTTTTCCTTGAGATCATCGAGATGTTTCTTCACTACTTGAATTTCTGGAACGTACATAATTGTCCTCCTATATTAGATAATTTGATACTTATTACTCTATTTGTGAATTCACTATTTTAGTGCATTTTGGGAAAAAAATCAAGCTGATTCACTACTAAAATCAAGATGAAAATTTTTCCACCCGATATACCCTTTATAAACGGTCGAATAGGCCATGCATCCAGGATGAATTTTTTGTTTGACAGAAACCCGCAAAAAGGTTAAACTCACATAATCGAAAATAGAGAAGGTTAATGAGTAAGCCATGGTACAGGAAAAGGAAACGGAAAACGAAAACGTCGAGCCGAGCACTTCATACGAACAATATGCCCCCGGGCACTATTTGATCCGGCTGCGAAATAACGAAACCGTGAAATTCAATCCCTATAACCAGTATTTGCTGCTGGCCAGGCAGTTGACCGGGTTATTGTATACCCGGCCGGAATTGCAGGCCTCGTTCCCCAATATTTTCCAGGACCCTTCCCTGCCGGTGGTGATGGAAATCGGGTGTTTCATGGGGTACACGGTGTTGGAACTGGCCGGGAGGAACCCGGACCTTAATATCCTGGGTGTAGATATCAAATACAAACGGGTGGTGAAAAGCTGCAATAAAATCAAAAGGGCCGGCCTTTGCAACGCCGCCATTGCCATCGGCGACGCCAGGGAATTGCTGACCGTCATCCCGGATCGCTCATTATACGGTATCCTGGCTTTTTTCCCGGACCCGTGGCGCAGGCGGAAACATGAGAAACACCGTTTCCTAAACGATCATTTCTTTGAAACGGTTTCCAATAAATTAACGGCAAAGGGATTTATCTGGGTAAAAACAGACAGCAAGCCGTATGTGGATGAAATTACGGAGAAGGTTAAAAAATACGATTTCATTATAACCGAAGAACTCTCCCTGGATCGCTGCCGGCCATTGATCGGCGAAGACCACCGGACATTTTTCGAGCAACTGTTCACACAGATGCGGCAGCCCATTTACCAGCTCTTCATAATAAAAAAAAGCGCCCCCTAAAGAAAGCACGAAATCCGAAATCCGAAACTCGAAACAAATCCAAATGACCAAAACCCAAATGACCAAAACGTAAACAGCCGCCTCCGGCGGCAAATTGCTTTTGTTTTGAATTTTGAAAATTTGAATTTTGATATTGTTTCGAATTTCGTGCTTCGTGCTTCGGATTTATTTTTGCTTCGTGCTTCGAATTTATCCTTAACTCAGCGGCATTTCCCCTGTCCCCTGCCCCCTAATTCCGAATAACAAAATACCGGCTGCCGATGCCGTCGGCGTTGCCGGCATTGTCCCGGGCCACCCAATAAATGGTATGCACGCCTTCGGCAAGTCCCGCGGCATCGAAATCGAAATACGCCAACGCCCCGTTACTGTTGGCGTAACCGGGGAACAATGCAGCCACGTCCGACCGGTAGATATTGTAAACCGGGTGTCCTTTGTAGACGCCGTCGATATATACATCGATGGTTTTGCCGTCGGTGGGAATGTTGTTGGGCATGGGTGTTAATACCCACCCCTGGTTCCGGTATTTACTACCCGAAGCCTCCCCGCCCTGGGCGGGCGTATCGATGGCGCCGAAGGGTTTCACGGCATGGGCATTATCGCAGGTTACGGTTTTGGTCCCCAGGGTGACTTCGTGGCCCGAAGAATCCCTGGCCACGGCATAAAAAGTAAACGGCCCGTTTCCACCGTCAGGTAGGAAATTGGTCAACATCATGTAGCCCCAGCCGGCCTTATAATTCATGGGGTAATCGGGGTACGCAATCTCCACATCCGGCCTGGCGCCTTCCACCAACAGGGCATCGCCGATAAAAATCCGCTCCTCCCCACCCTGGCGGTATATTTTAACGCTTTCCACCCCAACATCATCCAGGACCCAACCGGTCACCGGGATACTGCTGCGCACGGTGGAACCGTCTTGGGGAGTGGCAAAGTTCCCGAAGGGTTCCGCATCGGTCCCTGAAGCATACACTTTCAAATTCACCGTAATAGCCGGGGTCGCGCCTGCGGCGTTGAGATCGGTCACGGTAATGGCGCCGGTGTACGCGCCCGCCGCCAACCCCGACGGGTCCACGGATACGGTTACCTTCGAGGCGTCATTGCCGGAAGTAGGAGAACTGTCGAACCAGGGGGTATTCTCTTCCACGATCCAACTGCAAGCGCCGGAACCGGTATGGGTGATATTGAAAGACTGCGATGGGGGCAGACTACCGCCGATAATATAAGCAAAATTCAATTTAGAACGATTTAAAGACATGGTTCCCGGGAGTCCGCCGGGGTTTGAAACCCGGAACAATTCGACGCCGGTCCCGTTTTCCGTTCCCAGGTTCCTGCTGTACTGTTTATCGGAGGAATTGTTCCAGTGTTCATGGACGCCCAAACTCTCCATGGCTGTGCCGTCTTTATCCGGGTCATAGAAAGTCCCGGAGGGTGGGTTATCGGCCTGGGCCGCTTCGTGCAAATAATCTTCCGCGCCGCCCTGCAAGCTTGCCCCACCGCCGTAATTGACTACGTCAGGCATTTCTGCCAGCATGAAATCATACCCCACGGAATCGATGGCCACGGGGTCCAGCGAACCGAAGATGCTGGAAGGCCAATCGCCGGTTGCGCCGTTTCCAAAGGGGGCCATTTTCCATTTGACCGGCTGAGCATCCCAATAGTAACCGGAATAAAGGCCGTCCAGCATGTAAAGAATGGTTTTATCTCCGATGCCCGGGTGTCCCATTAAATCCACATGGGCGCGGTAGTGCCCCAGGCCGGGACTCCAGGCCGCATTGGGAAGAGAGAGATGCGTGTTGTAATAATTTATTATGCCGACATCCCTTAAATAACCGTCCGGGCAACGGATTAATGTACCGTAATGGTTTTTGGCGCATAAAGACACACCGCTGGAATGGCCTTTTAAGACGGCAAGATTTATAAGGTATTCAGCCCCTGTGACGGCCGTGGGTAAATAGTCCTGCAATTTACCGTCGGCGGCAGAAGTGCTCCAGTAAAATGGCGTAGTGGAAAACTCGGCGCGGGTGCGGCCGGAACCGCCGTAATTGTCTACATATTTTACATTGGGAAACTCTCCCTGCAGGAAGTCCCAATAATGATTGGGAACCAATGCCGTGGGATCGCCGACAGCGATATCGCTTTGCGCCGCGCCGGCGGTATTCACCAATTGCCTGAGCAGCGCCAGGATAACCTGCGGAGATACATCGATACGGTTCAGTACCGCATGCGACTTTTCATAAGTATTGGGGTTTACGGTGTTGAACCGGGCATTGCAGGTGACCAGGTTTATTTTAATGAAAATCTTTTCACCGGCCCGGTAGCCCACTTCCCCTTTTCCGCGTTCCCGGTTATTGTATTTGAAAATAGCATCCCACGCGGCGGCATCCGTGCTCTTGCCGGCGGTCCCCCGGATCACCCGGGAAATCATTTTCTCTACCGCGGCCAGGTTGGTATGAGCGCTTTCGTACCAATGTCCGGCGGAAGCAGGTCCGTCCCAGTCGGTGGCGTTGGGATCATGGGCCCAGGTTACGCGGCCGGGCTGGATGCCTTTGGCTGTACCGATGGGTGCATTGGCTTCGGAATCGGCGACGGCGGGTTCCTGGGGTATATGAATAAAAGCGACGACCGCCGCGGCCAATAAAACAGTCATGCAGACAACGGCCCAGCCGGTGCGCGACTGCCGGAATAAATGGCGCGCCTTACGAAAAGCAAAGGCGGAGCCGATCAAACCGCCGAGCCAGAGGATAAACCCCCCGGCCAAAGGCGCGGCCGCGCGTTGACAGGGATACGAAGCGCGGGAGGGTTTGGGTACGACCCGCACCAGGTACCAGATAAGCGCCAGTAATCCGACTATGGGAAATAACATCCATAGCCAACCATGTTTTTTATTAAGTTTATCCTTCATGTTAATACCTCATATTACTTTTTAGTTTTTAGTTTTTAATTTTTAATTTATAATTTATAATTTATAATTTATAATTTTTCAAGTCCCTGTTCTCTTAATTCCTTATAATAAAATACCGGCTCCCGATGCCGCCCACATTCCCGGCGTTGTCCTTCGCCCCCCAGGAAATCGTATGCACCCCGTTTTTATATAACGTGGTATCCAGATCAAAATAACCATGGGCCCCATGGCTGTTGCAATAACCCGGAAATAGCGACGCAATATCCGCACGGTAAATATTATACACCGGGCTTCCTACTTTCGAGCCATCCACGAAAACATAGATCGTGGACCCGTTGGAAGGAATACAATTGGGTTTGGGGGTCAATACCCAGCCGTAATTGCGGTAATGACTGCCGGAGGCGACGCCGCCCGGGACCGGCGTATCGATGGCCCCAAAAGGTTTCACCGCATAGGCATTGTCACAGGTAACCGTTTTTGTTCCCAGCGTCACCTCATGACCGGCGACGTCCCTGGCCACCGCATGAAACACAAACGAACCGTTCCCGCCGCCGGGCAATACATTGGTCAACATCATATATCCCCATCCCGCTTTAAAGTTTTCCGGGTAGAGGGGATAGCCTGTTTCCACATCCGGCCGTGCGCCTTCCACGCGCAGGGCGTCGCCGATATAGACCGGTTTCGCTCCTTCCTCGCGGTAAATCTTCACACTCTCCACCCCGATATCGTCCAGTACCCAACCCGTAAAAGGCACGCTGCCGCGAACCGTGCTTCCTTGCTGGGGCGTTTCAAAAGATCCGAAAGGCACGGCATCCTGGCCGGCGGCATAAACCGTAAACGTCGCCTGGACAGACTGGGGAGAACCGATGGCATTGGGATCGCCGATAGTAATCGCGGCCGTATAAGTACCCGCATTTAATCCCGCTGCGTTGGCGGTTACGGTTACCACACCCGAATCGAACCCGCCCGGGGGATTGACGTCAAGCCAATCGGCATTATCGGTCACAGACCAACTCAGTACCCCCTTGCCCGTATTGGCGATTGAAAATGACTGCGGCGGCGTAACAAAGCCGCCCTTGACAGCGCCGAAATTCAAATAACTCCTGGAAACATTTAAAAACGGCTTCCCATTGGTCTTTCCCGTCATTAGAGCGATTTTAACGGTATCTCCTTCGCCGCCCCCGCTGTTGGCCGCGGCGATCCGGTAATATACCACCGGGGCGTCGCCAACACTACTATCCTTATAGGAGACGCCCCTTAACCTGGCAATTTCAGTAATGGGACCGGGTTGAAAATTCTCCGTATAGCCGCGATAAATCACAAACTCTTTAAAATCCCCCCAATTGCTCCAGGTATGATTTAAATCAGTCCATATATACCGGGACCAGCTTAAATCCGCGGAATCATCGGCGGAATTGTAGCTCCCGGTAAACCCTTCTACCTTTTTCGGGGTAAACACCGTGTCCGTGCTTTGTCGGGCTTTATCTTTCACCGCTGCGAAAAAAAGTTTAAGCGCCTCTTCCCGGTTGTTGCCTTTGAACTGGTGTTCCATGGTGCTCAGCCATTTAAAAAAACCGATAAAATGGACATTGTTATTATAAAGTTTCATAACCTGTTCATAAATCGATTGGGCCGAAGCAGGCTGAATGTTGAAACCCGGCCCCTGGGGAATGATTTCAGGGTTATACTCCATGGCCCCCCAGTTATTGGACAGCGACGAAATCACCGGCAAAATATACCGGGAAGTCCGGGCATACCAGGCGCCGAAATTAATGTCATACATGGTTATCCCCAGCCCGGTATCGCTATAAGCACTTGCGGTCCACAAAGGGGAAGCGGAACTGTAATAGCGGGGATTCAAAAAAGGGATGTCCGGGTCATTGGGGCGGGTACCGAATAAATAATCGCCGGGAATCTGGTGCGTATAATAATGATTCTTGTCGAAACCGCCGGCCCGGGCAATGACGGCCATATCTTTCACATAATGATGAACCATTGTTTCACGGAAGAGCTGCCACAGGTCCCAGAAAGGGTCTTCGTCTTTTTGTTTCATCAGCCGCGGCGGATCGAACCCCCCATCGATAAAACGCGGGCCGACGGCGGGCATCATGCCGTTAAAAGCATATGAAGGAAAAGGAATCGCATTGGGATCGGGATTAATATTATCGGTATAATCGGTATCCACCGGGTCAGAGAGGTTCCAGTGGTAATATTTTAAGTCCCAGGTAGTAAAAGAGGTCCCGAAATCCAGGTTGAAATTTTGCAGACCGTCGGCCCCCGCCCCCGCCCCTTTGTACCGGCTGCCGCCGTTTGCATAACCTTCACCGGCATATTTTTTATTATCGGCATAGAGGCCTTCATGCTTGATCCAGTCCCGGAATTCCAGCACGGCAAAGGGTGAAAAATCGCAAAAATATTCTTGTAAAAAGCCAAAATGGTTCACCGGGTGGAGGTTCATTTCCGCTTCCCCGTCTGCGCTGATTACCAGCAGCAAATCCGGGTTCTGTCGCTGTTTCAAGGTTAAATAAGCAAAAGCGGCCTTCACTTTGGCCTCCAGGTGGTTTCTCAGTTTCCGGGCATAGCGGGACATGGTAGTACAAGCGTATTGTCCGACCAGGCCGGGGGCGGATTCCCTTGCCGGGTCTTCGGCTTCGCCGGCCCCGTAAGACCCGTCGATCTTATTATGATTGAAAACCCACCCGTTGTCTTGCGGTTCCTCCTGTGCGTGCGCCGGTAGATTTTTGATAATGTTCCATTGGTTCTCCGACATCAAATTATTATCATTGTACCACTGGGCGGCGCGGATATCCTCATCTTTAGCCGGGTTGTATAATTGCACTTCCCTGGAAACGCCGTAACTTAACGTAATATGCAGGCCCACACCGTAGGTTTTGGCCCTTTGCAGCAAATCATCCACTTTTGTTTTAAAGTACTCGATATCGCTGCCGGCGCCGGCGGGATTAATGTGCCAATCCATATCCAGGGCCACGAATGTACCGCAGACCAACGGCGCATACAAGCCGCCGCCGAACCGGTTTTTGATGGCTTCCATTTCCGTGTCCGCGTCAGGCGAGGTTAGCGAATAGACCAGCGAAAAAACCAGGGAATTATCATAAGTGGGCCTGGGTAACTCGCCCGCTCCCGGATAAAGGGACCCGGCCCCAATAGCAACTAACGCGGCCAACACGGCAGCTATCACAGTACTCTTTGTCCTCATAGCGACTCCTTTAGTATTATCGCGCCTCATCTCTTTGCCCTTCAATCTTACCAAATCCCGGGACGAATGTCAAACAGATTAAAGACAGAGAAAACGCCATTCCGCCCCCCATAGCCCCCCGCAACAACTTTTTATTATTGAAACCAAGCTTTTTTTAAACAAGCAAGGTTTTGATAATATTTGACAAAGCAGATTTACAGTGAGTTTTATGTAGGAAATAGGGCCACAGTGGAAGTTTTCATTTAGAAACTTTTCCGGCCCTTATTTTTATTTTCCCGGTTAGTAACCTGGGCAGCTTCCAAATATGGGCAGCCGGAACTGTTTTTACACTCACGACGTCCCGGCTGCCCGCCGGTTAATCTTTCTTGATTTCTAAGCTGTAACGCAAGTTACTCCATATCGGGGGGCATGTCAACCTTTGCCGTAGTTTTGGAGGTATCGCTCGGCGTTTCTTTGTTGTTTCTGACTCTTTTGTAGCCTTCCGATAAAACAACGATACCGCATTTTTCCATGAATTGCGGGCGAGATTTGAAGGCTGCCGTTGACACTTTAAGCAATTTTCTAATCCAAATTACCAATATGCCCAAAGCCTCATTACGTTTAATAATGGCATCCTGTGCTTTTCCCTTTAAATTGATATGTTGGGCTTTGGCATTCTCGGCCTCAACAACTTTATTGAAAGCGGCTTCAATTCTGTCATTGGTAAAATTGTACTGGGCGATGCGGGTCATTATTTTGGGCGTTCTAAGGACGTAGGTATAGAACTCTTTTGCCCTTTTAAGCCATTTGACGCGATTACGTTCAGCAGAGGCTTCCGCTGCCAGGGTGCTTAATTTGGCGTCCATATCATTTTTAAATTCTAACAAGATGATGCCGGAGTAATCGACGAACTGTTCGCGGGTGAAATCATAGAGTTTATCGAAATCGGCGCTCACATTGATCATTTCAGCATGATAAGCGATTTGCGCAGTTTCCATTTCCTGGGCAATCGTATGAGCATTCATACCTTCATCAATGGTGGCACTGGTGTAATTATACTCGGAAAGCAGATTCAAAGCCTCCACATCATCTTTAAGACTCTTCACAACAAGTAACGCATACTCTAAGAAAAATGTAACACTGTAGCCTAACGTATCCATTATTATTCTCCTTTTTGGTTTTATTTTTAAATGCTATATTTTGTATTTTGTTTTTCTTTCCAGGGATTATACATAATTTACTGTAATCATTATAAGGTGATACAGTAGATCTTTTTGGATATGCAAAAGATGTTTTAGCGCGCGCAAGGTGTGTTTTAGCACGCGCATCCTTCGTTTTAGCGTGTGCAAGGTGTGTTTTAGCACGCGCATCCGTCGTTTTAGCGTGTGCAAAGTGTGTTTTAGCACGCGCATCC
>Ga0315278_10000198_pt1 | contig 54417 bp, 44 predicted proteins | sample YL17G06_0_MG_FD_203880 | JGI IMG/M metagenome (GOLD analysis project Ga0315278, IMG submission 203880) | Sediment microbial communities from Yellowstone Lake, YNP, Wyoming, USA - YL17G06_0 | ecosystem: Environmental > Aquatic > Freshwater > Lake > Sediment | place: USA: Wyoming | collected... | reverse complement strand
CTGGATAGCTACGCTGAATTTTTAAGAAACACCGGCAAATCCGATGAAGGCGAAAAGATTCTTGCGGGCCATGATAATTTGTTATGGCGTTTTTATGCCCGTAACGGGAAAATGGATGATGCGCAGAAGATTCTTGTTAAATTATATGAGGCAAACCCTCAAGATGTTAATGCTATAAAAGGTTTACTTCTTGTTTCCCGCAGTAAAAATGACCAGGCAGGCACTTTGAAATATTCTGCGGATTTGCTGAAAATCAATGAATCCGTTGATAACGAGGTTATTCAGGTTGAATCCTACCTGGAAGCAGGTCTGGCTGATGAAGCCAAAGCCAAGCTTGAAAGTTTGCGTGAAAAATATCCTGATGAGCCCAGCCTAATATTTTTACAGGCATGGCAGCTTGCACGACAGGGCAAGCTCGAGGATGCTCTTAAACTTGCCAACAGAAATCTCGAACTCGACAAGAATAACCCGCGTGTCTGGAGACTTCGAGGACAAATTAATCTTGCTATGAATAAATACAATGAAGCGGTTGACGACCTGCAGAAAAGCAAATCGCTGTCGGATAACGCAGAAATACGAATAGACCTTGCGCGTGCCTATGAACGAACAAGCAGGGATGAACTGGCAATTGCCGAGCTCAAATTTGCTGTTGACGAACAAGGGGCTTCTGTCGCCAGAGATATGCTTGAAGAAATGTATCGCAAGACCGGCAATGTCGAACGACTTCAAAAATTCTATAGTGAAACAATTGGGAAATTTCCCGACGGTGTTTATTGGTACAACCATGCCGGAGAGTTTGCTCTAAACGCCAAAAATTTTGATGAGGCCTATAAACTTTTCGATATTGCGCTTCAGAACAGTCTGAAAATCAACAGCGAATCGCCTGATTTAAGTGCATTTGATGGGAAGATGAGGTCGATGCTCTTGAGTAAAAAATATGACCAACTTCTGGCAGAGGCCACAAAGTATCTTGACGGTTTATTTGCTCCTATTGCTTATGAGAGAATGGCAGAGGCAAAAGCTTATACGGGAGACAAGGAGACTGCCATACAGTATTTCAGAAGAGCTCTTGAAAAGGCAGGTACAAATGAAAACTTCATTATAGAAATTCTCAAAATTATGAATAATGTTGTCGGATTTGATGAGACTGTCAAATGGTGCAATGAAAAAGTACAGAGTCAGCCTGATTCGCTCGCAGTAAATCTTGCACTATTTAATCTCTACAATATGAACCAGCAGTACAACAAGGCTCTTGAATATGTTGACAACTGTATCAGAATTGCGGTTGATAACGAACGTATGAGACTGATGTGCCAGATGAGTAAGGCGGGAACCTTGTTAACGGTATTCAAGAAGACGTCCGATAAAGAATATCTGAAAAAGGCTATAGCGGAGTATGAAAGTATACTCCAAAAACAGCCGACAGATATAACAGTTATGAACAACCTTGCATATATATATGCTGATAACAATATTGACCTTGCTAAAGCAGTCGAGTACGGCGAGAAGGCATACAAGGCTGTGCCTAATAATGAGGGTGTACTTGATACTTATGGGTATGTACTCCTGAAAAATAACAGAGCGGCAGAAGCGGACGAGTTTATGCAAAGGTCTCTGCAGCAATATGAACAAAAGAAGATGAACGCTCCTGTAGAAGTATATGAACATATTGCGATGGTAAAGGAAAAACTCGGGCGAAATAATGAGGCACTGGATGCATATAAACGTGCGATAGAAATCGCAGGTAAAAATGGTTCACAAGATGACAAAAACAGGATATCCGCTGCGATTGAAAGGCTTTCTTCAAAGAAGTAGGGCTGGAAACAGCATGAATATTCCGTTATAGGACCTTTGGTCTGAGCAGGTATATAATATGATAAATAACAAGCAGCCAGCATCATCGGTTGTCCGGCATCCAAATCCGGCTTTTACTGCTTCGACAGCAGCAATGGTGATAACACCAAAAGAAATATTGGATATTCTTCGTCGGCACGTTCTGCTTATTTGCATTTTGACATTTCTTGGAACTGTTACTGGAACAGGCCTTTGGTTTGTTCTTGTAAGAGTTGCGCCAAAATACACAGCAAGGACTTATATTGAAGTATTATCGCCTGGACAAACAGATCCTACAATCATCGGCAGCCCTGTTGCCAACAAAGATGTGGCCTATGAATTCAGGTTCTCAAAAGCAGCTTTGATAAAACAGCAGAATATGCTTCAGGAACTGATTCGCAGGGATGCGATACGCGAAACCAAATGGTTTAAAGGGTTCGAGGATAATGTTCTGAACGTTATGAATGACCTTAATAAAAGTATGGGGGCGACAGCAGACAAAAACAGCAATTACATATTGATAAGCATGACTTGCGGCAATGCCACAGAAGCGGCTCTTATTGTTAATCAAATGGTTGATTTATTTGTGAAATCCCAGCAGAGTACCGCTGAAGCCGGTACCAGCGCAAAACTTAGCGAACTCAACCAACAGGAAAACGAACTCCGCGGCAAGCTCCAAAATCTTAACAATTCACTGGCTGATATCAGACGTTCAACAGGCGAGACACAGCTTGGAGCAGGAACGGAATATAATTTTGTCCATACCATTACGCAAAAACTGAGTAGTCTCGAAATTGAGAAAATAAAACTGGAAGCCGATATTGAACAAATTCGTACAAGCGTTGCAAGTTATGAAGAGAGAAAGACTACTGATGAAATAGTGCAGCGAAACACGGAAAACGATTCGGTTGTCATAGGACTCATTCAGAGAATTGCGGGTTTGGAAGCGGAACTTGCAAGGAAAATGACCAATCTTGGTGAAAATCACAGAGAAGTTCAGCAAATACGGGAGGTTTTGCGGCAGACAATTGCTGAAAAAGAAGCACGGTCCAATGCGAAGGCTCAGCAGATTCGTGACTCCGATGTTACCACTGCTAAAGATCAGTTTGCAATGCTTACCAACCGTCTTGCAAAACTTGAAGAATTACGGGCGAAGACGGAAAATGACCAGAGGGACCTTGACAATACGAAAGCCGAGTATGGTCGAATTATTTCAGACAGAGAAGAGACAAGGAACAAACTCTTTGCAACTCAGGAGCAGATAAGCAAATACAATCTCATAAAGGGGGACGCTGATACTTCAAAGGTTAGAGCTGTAGGTCTTGCGCCGCCTCCGCTTTCGATAAGCTCGCCGGTACTTATTATATATGCGCCGGCCGGCACTTTTCTTGGGTTCCTGCTTGGCTTGGGCTTTGCGTTTCTGACAGAGTTCCTTAATGAACTGCTTCGCACACCAAAAGATGTGATGAGGTATGTCAGTGTTCCGCTGCTTGGCATGGTTACGCACAAAGACCTCGATTCAAACACCAGAAAAGCCGACATGTGGACAATTGTCAGACAATTGCCATTCTCGATGATGAGCGAGTGTTACAGGCAGTTCAGAACAAATCTGAAGGTTTCTGTCAATGCTGAAAGTCAACGGGTTATTCTCGTTACAAGCGGAAATGCCGAGGAAGGCAGGACGACTGTTGCAGCAAATATGGCGGCAACATTTACAGCAGAAGGCAATAAAGTTCTTTTAATTGATGCAAATTTCCGCAGGCCGTCTTTGAGTAAGATATTCCCGGCTTTCAGCGAACAAATTGGGGAAACGCAGAAAAAGGAAAATGGCCTGAGCAGTTATCTTATCGGCAAATGCGGCATTGAGGAAATTATCAGGCCGACAGGACTGACTGACACAGATGTTATTGACAGCGGCGCTCTGCCGAAAAATCCCGCAGAAATGCTCGGCGGCAAGAGAATGCATGAACTTCTCGAATTTGCAAAACAACACTATGACCGTGTAATAATAGATGGTCCTCCGATGCTTGTCAGTGACGCAAAATCGCTCGCTGCCCAGGCGGACGGTACCGTTCTGGTATTTAATACCGCAATCACCAAACGAGGCACTGCACAGCGTATTGTACGAGAACTTAAAGAAATTAATACAAACATTCTCGGCGCAGTTCTCATCGGCGTAAGAGTTCTCAAGGGCGGTTATTTCGGAGAAATGATCGAATCCTATCGAGAATACCGCGATGCTGACGCAGAACAACTTGCAGGACAGACTTCTTAACTAATCCTATTGGCCGAACCTGCCAGAGCATATTTCACCAATTGGGCTCTCCAAACAGATTGCATCCATAATCTCCTATGCTATCAAATCCATATTAAATGCTTTGGAAATACTGGATTATAGCTATGCCATCTCGACGATTGTAATTTGAGGAAGATTTTGATATTATCGCAGAATGGCAATAATAGGAATGCAGGATGTGAGCGTTGGTTTTGGCGGTCGGCCATTGCTTGAGCATATAAATTTGCAGATTGAGCCGGGCGACCGGATTTGTCTGCTCGGCCGCAATGGCGTAGGAAAATCTACGCTGATGAAGCTCATTACAGGCGAAATTTCGCCCGAAAAAGGCGATGTTTCACGCCTTCCTAAGCTTACGGTAACGTGCCTGACACAGGATGTGCCGGATAATCTGAGCGGGACGGTATTTGAGCTCGTTTCACAGGGGCTGGGCCATCACGGAGAGCTGCTGGCGCAGTATCATCTTGTCAGCCATCAGCTCGCCCTTGACCACGATAACAAATCTCTGCTGACCAAACTCGATAATCTGCAGCACTCGCTCGATACCGAAAACGGCTGGCAGATGGATAGGTTCGTCGAGAACATCATTGAAAATATGGAACTTGATGCCGATGCCCAGGCCGCGAGCCTTTCGGCCGGGATGAAACGGCGGGTATTGCTGGCGCAGGCGGTAGTTCGAAATCCCGATGTGCTGCTGCTCGATGAGCCGACTAACCATCTCGATATTGAAGCGGTAACATGGATTGAGGATTTCCTGACCAGCTATAAAGGGACGCTGATTTTTGTCAGCCATGACAGGGTATTCGTAAAGAAGCTCGCGACGCGTATCATCGAGCTTGATAGGGGCCGGGCAATAAGTTACTCCTGCGACTATGAAACATTCCTCGTTCGTAAGGATATCGCCAATGAAGCACAGGCAGTCGAGGATGCGCTGTTCGATAAAAAACTGGCCAATGAAGAGGTGTGGATACGCAAGGGGATAAAGGCACGCCGGACGCGAAACGAGGGTCGTGTACGGGCACTCAAGAAGATGCGTGACGAGCGGAGAGAGCGCAGAGAGGAAATCGGAAATGTCAGGATTCAGTCGCAGGATATCCAGCAATCCGGCAGGCTGGTGATAAAGGCAAAGGACATTTCATTTGCGTATCAGCCGGAAAGGCCGATTATCTCGAACTTTTCTACGACCATTATGCGAGGCGACAAAATCGGCGTCATCGGACCTAACGGCTCGGGGAAAACGACGCTGCTGCGGGTGCTGCTTAAGGAACTTGAGCCACAGCCTGCCCCTCAGGGGCATGGTTCGGTACGCCATGGCACGAACCTTCAAATCGCGTATTTCGACCAGCTGCACGCCCAGCTTGATTATACAAAATCCGTATATGAAAATATCGCCGACGGCAACAAGACGGTGGTAATTAACGGAATGCCTCGGCACGTCGTCGGCTATCTTCAGGAATTTTTGTTTACGCCTGACCAGTCGCGAAGCCCATTGTCAAATCTTTCCGGCGGTGAGAGGAATCGGCTGTTGCTGGCAAGACTTTTTGCGCAGCCGGCAAATGTGCTCGTACTGGATGAGCCGACAAATGACCTTGATATTGAGACGCTCGAACTGCTCGAAGAATTTTTGCTCGATTATCCCGGAACGGTTCTGATGGTAAGTCACGACCGCCAATTTCTAAATAACGTGGTTACCGGCATTATCGCGATCCAGGGCAATGGCGTTGTAAAGGAATATGTGGGAGGCTTCGATGACTGGCTGCGGCAGAGAGAAGTGCCAAAATCGGAGCCGGAAAAGATACCGGCGAAAGTTGTAAAAGCGGCTCCGGTAAAAGAGAAAGTACGAAAGCTGACCTTTAAGGAAAAGAAGGAACTCAAAGAGGTGCTCGCTCTGATTGAAAAATTGGAAAACGAACAGCGACAATTGCACGAGGCGATGGCCGACCCGGCCCTTTATAAAAAGGGTTCAGAAGTTGTCCAAGTCAGTACCCGCGCCGGCGAATTGAAAAAACAGCTCGATGTAGCTTATGCGAGATGGCAGGAGCTTGAAGGGCGGCAATAAAATTGTCTAATCTCATCGTAAAGGCCATTAAATCGGGTAAACAGGGGGTTGTTTTTTTATTAGGGTCTATTGGGTAGGGTCAGACTGATTTTGTCGATTTTAGAGGCCAAAACCCCCATTAAAACGGCACTTTATAAGATTCTGTGAGAGGGCTTAACCGCGTTTTTTCCTCAACATTGTCGCACCGAGGCCGACTTGAGTATCCACCTCTCATTTGAGCAATAAAACAATTACTAAGGGGACTAACGCCAACTATCTAACTTGCCGTGACTAAAAGTTACAGAACCGTGACTATATTCCCAAATTTCTAAAAAACCTCCCATAACTTCTGTTTTCTCTGGCACGCCACATATTGACTTAACTTCATCTTTGGTCATACCTACCACTAACCTCCTTATTGCCTCTTGCCATTCCCGTTCTGCCTGTTCGCGTTCCCGTTTTGCCTGTTCCCATTCAGCCACTTGGCGTTTTGCTTCTGCCTGCCACTGCTTTTCTTTTTCCAACCGTTCTGCTTCTGCTGCCTGCATCTGCTTTACTCTTTCCAGCCGTTCCCGTTCCGCTTCAGCCTGTACCTGCTTTTCTTTTTCCAACCGCTCCCGTTCCGCTTGTGCCCGCATTTGTTTTTCATTTTCCAACCATTCTTCTGCTGCCTGTACCCGCTTTTCTTTTTCCAACCGTTCCCGTTCCGCTTCAGCCTGCATCTGCTTCTCCCCTAAATAAGCGGCTTTTTCGGAATTATAAATCCATACTCTACCAGTTATTGTATCCAGCTTGATGCGTCCATTTGATTCTATTTTGTAGCGGCTCGGACTAACAAAAAAACCGAATATCACGCCCAAAATGAAAATTACTATCGCGGCACAAACCAAAAGTATAGACAACTGTGATTTTTTCATTTTATGTTACTCCTTCTGAAAAGCCCATTGTATCTAATTTCCACGAAACAACCAAGCAGAATAAAATGGCCCCTGAGACAGCCATATTTGTATATGTAAGCTAACCGTTCAGGCTTGCGGGCGCGGGTGTTCGCCTGGGACGGGGGAAAGTGGGTAGAAATAAGACAACCAGTTGTATAACCGGACAAGAGCAGATTGGAAAGACAGAGGCAAAAACAGGGCAAAAGGTACGGTGGCGGTTCACGAAAAACTTTTTTGAAAAAATCAATGAGGCTATTATTCTCTTGATAAAAGATATGATGACCTGTTGTCTGTATGGGTACCCACATTGCCACTTATAAAAATTAGAAAATAAAAACAGTATTCAACAAATCTTTCAGAACTTTTTTGACAAATAGCTGAACTGTCGATATTTTCTGTAGTGTTAAATCTCGTTGATATTATGATGAATTATCAGCCGTTTTTTTTTTGTGGTGATGAAATGGAAGAATTATTCGAAGAGCTGTCAAAGTTCGCAAGAAAGAATCGTAAAGCGCTTAAACCCGCAGAGCAATGGCTTAATGAGTTTGACGGTAATATCGATGATGCTTGGAATGTCGCAAGAAATAGTACGCATATCGACTGGCGAAAGATAGTCTTGGTGGTAAAGTGGACTTTAGATGAAGGCGTAGAATACTTATTAAATACAATTCTTTCTGGGAGCTATACAACCAGAGAACACCCCAACAGATATCTGATTCGCAATGCTTTAGAAGAGGGGAGAAAAGCTGTTGCAGATGAAAAAACGGCAAAACAGAAAAACTTAATCCCCGCAGGGCAAAATGGCGGAAATCCCTCTGTCGTCAATAACGTCAATAATATAACTATATCAGACTCTCAGATAGGGAGCGTGCAGGCAGGAGTCAACAATAGGTCAGTTTCAAATGCCGAACGACACAAAAACACTGAAAAAAAGAAAAGTGTTTTTTTGGAAATAATAGTAAAAGTGGTTATAGGAATAGTTGTTGCTGGCTTGCTATTTATTGCCAAAATCCTCTATAATTTATTGACGAAATAAAAATTTCAAAAAAAATCGGGGCGACAGGACTTGAACCTGCGACCTTTGGACCCCCAGTCCAACGCGCTAGCCAAACTGCGCTACGCCCCGAAAAATAAATAAAAACTACTGCAAAATCCGAAATCCGAATCCGCCATAGGCGGACAAGTTTCTAAATCCGAAACAATACTCAATATCAAATGACTAAAATTCAAAACAGCATTTTAATACCTTTTTCCACTATCGAAAATATCGTTTTGGTCTTTAAATTTTTAAAAGAGCAATAATTTGTCTATTTTAACAAAAAAACCTACTTCTGCAAAGCATATTTAAGGACCTCATCTGCCTTTTTCACAAAGACAAACTTCATTCCTCTTTTTGCCTCTTTCGGAACTTCAACCATATCTTTTTTGTTCCTGAATGGCAGGATAACCATCTTTATCCCGGCCTGTTTTGCGGCAAGGATTTTTTCTTTCAATCCGCCAATAGGCAGAACAAGACCCTTTAATGTTATTTCACCCGTCATTGCGACGCCGGGCCGGGCGGGGGTATTTGTCAAAAGCGAAACTATAGAAACAAACATCGCCACGCCGGCACTTGGGCCATCTTTCGGGACAGCACCGGCAGGGACGTGGATATGATAATCCTGTTTTGAAAAACTGGTCGAATTGATGCCGAGACTTTTACTGTTTTCCTTCACAACTGAAAATGCCGCCTGTGCGCTTTCCTTCATTACCTCGCCAATCTGGCCGGTAAGTATAAGCCCACCCTTGCCCGGCATTGACGCGGATTCCACGAACAGTATTTCGCCGCCGAAAGGCGTATATGCAAGGCCGGTAGCCACGCCGGGAACCGCTGTCCGCATCGCAAGTTCGGATTCGTGTCTTATCGGGCCGAGAATCTTGTGCAAATGTTCTTTTGAAATTGTCGCGGCTCGTTTGCTTCCCTTCGCTATCTCAGTGGCAATAGACCGGCAAATAGCAGCGATATTCCGTTCAAGATTACGAACGCCAGCTTCGGCGGTGTAACTGCGGATAATCGTCCTTGTCGCGTCATCTGTTATTTTGAGCCTGTTTTTATTCAAACCATTCTCAGCCAACTGACGCGGGATGAGATATTTTTTGGCGATATTAAGTTTCTCATTTTCGGTATAGCCGGGCAGTTCGATAAGCTCCATCCTGTCCATCAGGGCAGGGGGAATCGGCTCTGTGCAATTGGCGGTGCCGATGAACATCACGCTCGACAGGTCGAAAGGCTGGTCGAGGTAATGGTCGGTAAATGTATTGTTCTGTTCCGGGTCGAGCACCTCGAGCAGGGCACTGGCCGGGTCGCCTCTGAAATCAATGCCGATTTTGTCCATCTCGTCGAGCATAAATACCGGATTTTTACTGCCGCATTTTCTCAACTCCTGCAGGATTCTGCCCGGAAGAGCGCCTATATATGTCCTTCGATGACCCCTGATATCGGCTTCATCTCTTATTCCGCCAAGCGATATTCTTACGAATTTCCTGTTCATCGCGCGGGCGATAGATTTGCCCAGACTTGTTTTGCCAACGCCCGGAGGACCAATGAAGCACAAAATCGGGCTTTTGCCGGAAGGATTAAGTTTCCTTACCGCCAGAAATTCAAGAACCCGCTTTTTGACTTTCTCAAGGCCGTAATGATCCTTCTTTAGTATCCTCTGTGCTTTTCTGATGTCCATCGAATCGGCGGTTCGTATACTCCACGGCATCTCGCATACCCAGTCGAGATATGTTCTGATTACGCCGTAGTCCGGCGAAGCCTGCGGTGTTCTGATTAGCCGGTCAAGTTCGGCAAGGGCCTCGGCCTCGACTTTTTCAGGCATTTTCGCCTTTTTGATTTTGTCCTTTAGAATCTTTGTATCTTCGGTTCTTTTGTCGTCCTGGCCGAGTTCGGTTTGAATGGCCTTTAACTGTTCCTGCAGGAAATATTCACGCTGGTTTTTCTCTACGGACTGTTTGACCTGACCCTGAATTTTATGGCTCAATTCAAGAACGTCCAATTGATTGGCAAGGGCGAGGGATATTTTTTCCAGTCTTTTTTTAGCGTCAAGCTCTTCGAGGAGATACTGTTTTTCCGCCAGAGTAACGCTCAGGTTCGCGGCCAGAAAATCGGCCAGAGCGGAAGGCGTTTCGATATTTTCAAGAAGGATAGACGCCTCTTCAGGCACATTGAGGCTTAAGTTTATCACCTTGTTAGCCGCGTCGCGGACGCTTACCATAAGAGCCTTGAGCTTTTTGGTAATTCTGGTTTTGGATGTAAGCGGTTCGATTCTGACCTTCAGGTATGGTTCACTGGAAACAAGCTCGACAATTTTGAACCTTATCAGGCCGTGAACAATAACATTGACCGTACCCTGCGGGAGCTTGACAACTTTGAGAATCGAAGAAGCTGTGCCGATTTTATAAAGGTCGTTCAAAGTGGGATTATCGATATTGGGACTTTTCTGCGCTACCAGCCCGATTATGGCATTGCCTGTTTTGGAGTCTTCGAGCAGTTTTCTGCTTTTGTCGCGTCCGACAGCAAGCGGAGTAACAGTTCCGGGAAATACAACGGCGTTGCGTATCGGCAGGATTCCGATAATCTCCGGAAGGTCGATTTCCTTTGGCTTTTCGGACGAGCCCGAATGTTCACCTTCGAAGACAGGGTCTATATTTACGATATCAACAAGTCTTAATTTTTCGCTCATAGGGGCATGATTTTATCCGGTCATAAGAAAATAGGAAAGCCAAAAATTTAAACTGAACGGCGGGGTGGAAAAGGGAGAAAATCGAAAGTTGAAAAACGCGGCGTGAAATAAACGTCCCATATTTATTCCTTAAGATCTGACAAAATCCAGAAGGGGCTTATAATCACCCCTGTCTGCGGCAACAAGTGATTCGATGTATCTTTTTCGATCCGACCCTGCGATTATGAGATTTGCACTTCCCCATGTAAATGGAGGTTTGTTGAGAACATTTTCTAAAAGAATATCAGCCATTAATCTGGCATGTCTGCCGTTTCCGTTAGCAAACAAATGTATTGACACCAGCCGATGATGGAATCGAGCAGCTATTTCATCATCAATAAAAATTTTGTTTTTAATCCAATATTCCGTATCATCACATAATTGTTTTAGTCCAGCTGGGATATTATACCATGACGCACCAATATTTTTATCGGTTTGCCTTAAATTTCCTGCCCATTTCCAAACACTGCTGAACATCCTTTTATGTAATTGCCTCATAAAGGATTCATTGAGAATGTCTTTCGGCTTTCGTTGTGCTATCCAAGCCAGAGCTTCATTAATGTTATCCTGTTCCCATCTATCAAGTTCAACTCGTGTTGTAATATGGGTCAGTAACAAACCTTCCATTTCATTAGAATCAAGAGGAGTTGCACCTTCCGGATAATTAAATTCAATCATTGCTCATCCCATAATGATTTTGGCATTATTTCAGTGATTTCTTCAATAAGTTCTTTCAGGGTTTTGGTTTTTTCTTTCTGGCTTAATTCCTGTTTTTCCAATCGCATCATCTGATTACTGCGTGCCATACGTTTTTTTGCTATTTTTTCGGCCTGGTTTCTCACTATTTGTTCCAGACTATCTCTGGGAACAACGCCGTAAACGAATACACAATTCATTGCATTAGCTGTGCTTTTCATTGTGTTGAGTGTAACCTTTCCAAGTTTTTCATCCAGTTCAATACGGGCAACACGTTGTTGTTTCACACCTATACGTTTTGCAAGTTGTCTTCCTGTCATACCAAGCGTGTCACGAATAGCACGAATCCACCCCTTTTTGGGGATAGTCACTATTTTTAGAGGGTCAAAATGTTTCAAGGTTTCATCAAGCTGTTCTCTGGCAAGTTTTTTTTGTTTTGGTTTCATATTTTCACCTATTAGGGTTAAATTCTAAATTATAACTACATATATATAGTAATTATCGGCTAATCTGACAACATAAATATAGTAAAAATTTCACAAAATACAATATATTTATAGTAAAAACTAACAGTTGGTATGCTTTTTGGGGTTAAATGTGTTTAATCTTCCTAAAATAAGCCTATTTGGTCGTTGGTATTTAGTTGCAGGAACCGCTGGTCGGCGGAATTGATTTTATCGTACCCCGATGAAGTAGCTTCTCAATAATTTAAATTTTAATTAGAAAGAGAAGCACTTCACAGGGCAGGCAAAATTTTTTATGCGGCAAAAAGGAAATTGGAAAAAAGAATTCAGTCCTATGGACTCCTTACGGAGAATCCAGAATACAGGAGACAGAATAATTCAAATATCAAACATCAAAAAGCAAAATGACAGATTAAAATCAAAAATAAATCTCACAGAGCAGACGGGCACTATTTATTTAGCGAAGTATTTTTAAGTTGTTTGTTAATAGGGCGATCCAAACCAAATTTTTTTGCAAGGTTACCTATTTTTTCATCATCCAATGAACGGCAGGAAAACACCTCATAATCTTCAGATAGTCTATCATGAAAAAAACCACCTATGGCAATAAGTATGCCCAGAAATAGCATTAATATGGCATGTTGCTTAGTTCCTTGTATGGCTTGCCATAAAGCAAAACCAAAGGCGGTTATCGCTGATATGTACATAAGATGGATACCCGAAGCTTCTCTTCGCCAAGATGGAACATGTTCGCGAAATACCTCATTGGAGATATTTGCCCATAGAATAGTGGCCTGATATCGGCTTATATTATATTTTTCAGCAAGATAAGTTCGAGGGCTATAAGAATTTTTTCGCATAAGGTCTTGAAGAGGTGCAATAATGTGTTGGTACACCAAGGATCGATACAAATGATATGTAATGCTTCCCCAAGCAATAGCAAGAAAGGAAGCTCCTATTGGGCCGAGATCGATAACAATTGTTTTGGCCGAAGTGCTATCACAAATATAAAGAAAGCCAAGAGGTACTAATCCTGTAAATAAATATCTCAAAGCGTCAGTAAGACTAATTTCTTTCATTCAATTTATTCCTCTTTATTACGGCAAATTATGACGTTAAAAATTTGTCAGGACAAGGTGTAGAGCACTGGTTTCCTTTATTTACTCATCGTCTCTGTTTTCTTTTTCCGGGTCGAGACTTTTCTGTATTGGTGTGGAAGGTGGCGGCTCTCGATTCCAAATATCATCGGTTTGTTCTATCTCGTCAGAATCGTCTTTGTTGTTTTTTGGTTTATGTTGCATGCTTTTTACCTCATTTCTACTTCTAAAGTTTAGATGCAAGGCTAATCACTAATAGTATCGCCAAGCTAATAATGGAAAAAATCAAAGATATCACTGCTATTTTGATTCTATCAGCTTTTCTCAAATTCAAACGCTCTATACATTTTATAGATTCTCCGTAACTATGTATTATATCAACGCGAAGCTTTTTACTCGCCAAATCTTCCGTTTTTTCTTTTCTCCAGACATCTATTAAGTCTTTTATGTCTGTTGGATAATCTATCTCCTTTATTTGAAGAGCTACCAGTGAAAAAATAAAAACAGCAATTGCAGAAACTCCATGAATTATAAATAGCGATAATTTGATGTGGTAAAGCGAGTACCAAACGCAATTTTCGGCTGGTTTTTGAAATATTTCTACAAGTTCGTTAATTTTTAAAAAATTTAGTGCAACTATGACTCCTACAATGCCTATTATTCCGAGTGCTTTATTATCCAAAGTATCAAAGTCAGAAGTGTTGCGATCAAAGATATGTTTTGCGTACTCAATCAATTCTGATGGCACGGGCTTGTTATCCTCATTTACTGTTTTGTGATTTTCCATATTGAGATAGATTATAGCCTTAAAAAGGGGAGAAGCAAAGGGAATCCGCCGAAGGCGGGCAAGAACCGGCGGCTAAACGATGTGGATTCCCGTTTCCACGGGAATGACAAGTGGGTGCGGGATAAACTATTTCTTGACTTTGGGGGGTAAGATTGGTAGTCTTATGTCTTTATTTTATAATTAGTTATAATTAGTTGCGTTTAAAGGAGATAGAATTGAGAGTATTGTCAGGCATTCAGCCCTCCGGCAGGCTGCATATAGGCAACTTCTTCGGAGCTATGAGACAGCACCTGCAGCTTCAGCACGCAGTGTCCCTTACGGGAGCGCAAAATGAAGGCTTTTATTTCATTGCTGATTATCACGCTATGACCAGCGGGCCAAAACCAGACGACCTTCGGCAAAATAAACTTGCGGTCGCTATGGATTATTTGGCGCTGGGATTAGATACCGACAAAACAGTTTTCTGGTGCCAGTCGGATGTCCCGCAGGTAACAGAGCTTGCCTGGATATTATCCTGTATTACGCCGATGGGTCTGCTGCAAAGATGTGTAAGCTTTAAGGAAAAAGTTGCCCAGGGTATTCTTCCTAATCATGGTCTTTTCGCATATCCGGTTCTGCAGGCGGCTGATATTCTTATTTTCGACAGCGAGCTTGTGCCCGTCGGCGCAGACCAGAAACAGCATATCGAAGTTACACGGGATATCGCAGGATATTTTAATAATACTTACGGCGAAACATTTGTTCTGCCTAAGGATTATATTATCGAATCGGTAGCTGTTGTGCCGGGCATTGACGGCAGAAAAATGAGCAAAAGCTACGATAATACAATTGAAATTTTCGAACCCGAAAGTTCCGTAAAGAAAAAGGTAATGAAAATTGTTACGGACTCAACGCCGGTTGAATCTCCGAAAGACCCGGAAAAGTGTAATGTTTTCGCACTTTTAAAACTGGTTGCTTTGCCTGATGAATTGGCCGAGTGGGAAAAGAAATATCGGCAGGGCGGAACAGGTTATGGCGAGGTGAAAAAGAGACTTGCCGAATTGCTGATTGAATATTTCAAACCTTACAGGCAGAAAAGAGCCGGGCTTGAAAAAAATATCGATTATGTACGGGAAGTTCTCAAAAAAGGAGCTGAAAGAGCGGCGGCAGTCGCTGATAAAACCCTGAAAAAGGCAAGAATTGCCGTCGGATTGGAATAAAGAAGCGGCAAAAGCAATTTGACGATTGAGATTGCTTCGCCATCTTGCGAGATGGCTCGCAATGACAAAATGAAAGGTGAAATGTGTCTGAATATAGAATAAATCTTGATGTTTTCGCAGGGCCGCTGGACTTGCTATTGTATCTTGTCCGCAAGGAAGAGGTCGATATCTACGACATTCCATTGGCGAAGATTACCGCCGAATATCTTCGCTATGTTGAGATGCTTAAGCTGTTCGATATCGAACTGGCGGGCGAATTTCTCGTAATGGCGGCGACGCTGATGGAGATAAAATCGGCTATGCTGCTTCCGAAAGACGAGCTTGACGCGATGGAGCAGGACCTTGGCGACCCGCGGGGCGAACTTATCAGGCAATTGCTCGAATACAAAAAATTCAAGGATGCCGCCAATGCACTGAAAATTTCCGCGGAGAGCCAGCAGCAAAAGTTCTCGCGCAGCGATAATATTATTTCCAGCCTGCAGCCAAAGACAGAGCCTGAGCTCGACCTTGACCAGATAAATATCTGGGACCTGCTGGGCGCCTTTGACTCTATGATGAAGGCGACCGGTAATGTAATGGATATGAGCCATATTGCCGACGATACGCCGATAGACCTTTACCAGATAGAAATTCTTCACCGTCTGCAGAGCGAAGGGGCGATGAGCTTTACCAGAATTTTTGAAGGCAAAAAAAACAAACTGATTATGATTGGACTTTTTCTCGCAGTTCTGGAACTGGTGAGAGAAAAACTTATAGCCGCCGAACAGGCACCCGGCGGGCAGGGGAAACAAGGAATGCCTATTTATTTGAGAGCCTTGACCGATGAGCCTGCCGAACAGGCTGTTCATAACGCGATGATGTCCGATGCTGTCGAGGAAAACCAGCCGCCGCAGAATATACCAATTGAATCGGTCGAAGCGATGCCTTCCGAACCCGGCGTGAAAATACCGATACAGGAATTTGACAATCGCCAGGGTACGGAGGTCAAAGAAGACCAAATTGAGCGGTCTGAAATGAAAAACAGCGATTTTTAGAGCCTAATTAACGGTTTAAAAACGGTCAGCTAAATAATTTGACATTGAGGGCTTATCTAAATAAAATTCTTAACTCGGATAAAGTTGATACGAAAGGATACAAGATGGCGGGAAACATAATTGAGCTTACTGACGCGGCATTCGATAGTACAGTGCACGACAGCACGGTGCCTGTGCTTGTCGATTTCTGGGCTCCATGGTGCGGACCGTGCAAGATGCTTGCGCCTGTGATTGAAGAAGTTGCCGCCGACTACGCCGGCAAGGCAAAAATCTGCAAACTTAATACTGACGATCATCATGAAGCGGCGGTGGAATTCGGTATCAGCGCCATTCCAACCGTAATCCTTTTTAATAAAGGCGAAATAACGAAGAAGTGGGTGGGACTTGTCAAGAAAACCGACATTACAGACGCTATTGACGAGCTGATTAATTAACATTTTTGCCAAAAATATTTTATTTATAAAAAAAATACCGGGAAGATTGTATGCTCAAAAGAACTCATAACTGCGGACAGTTGCGAATAGAAGATGCCGGCAAAAAGGTGATTCTTGCCGGCTGGGTTGATTCTTATCGTGACCATGGTAATCTTGTTTTTATCGACCTTCGCGACCGTGAGGGTCTAACGCAGCTCGTCTTTAATCCCGAGGCTCAGCCCCAAATGCACAAACTTTCACGTCAGCTTCGCTGCGAATGGGTTATAGCGGCAAGCGGCACTGTCAGGCATCGAGGTGAGGGACTTGTAAATCCCAAACTTCCCACCGGACAAATAGAAATACTTATAGATGAACTCGAAGTGCTTAACAGTTCCGAAACACCACCTTTCGAACTTGATAATGCCGAATCCGTCGCGGAGGAAACAAGGCTTAAATACCGTTATATCGACCTCAGACGGCCTGTAATGCAGAATCGTTTTAAAGTTCGTCATAAAGTTACGAAGGTTACTCGCGACTTTTTTGACAGCAAGGGATTCTGGGAAATTGAAACGCCGTTTTTAGGCAAAAGCACTCCGGAAGGCGCAAGGGATTTTCTTGTTCCGAGCAGATTGTGCAGCGGTAGTTTTTATGCTCTGCCTCAGTCGCCGCAACTTTTCAAGCAGGTGCTGATGGTAAGCGGCGTCGATAAGTATTTTCAGATTGTGCGATGTTTCAGAGACGAAGACCCGCGAGCCGACAGACAGGCCGAGTTTACGCAGATTGATGTTGAAATGAGTTTTGTTGACACTGACGCTGTAATAAGCGTTCATGAGCAGCTCATCGCGAGAATCTGGAAGGAGATTCTCGGCGTCGATGTAAAACTGCCAATCAGGCGAATGACCTATCAGCAGGCAATGGACGATTACGGCAACGACAAGCCGGATTTGCGTTTCGATATGAAATTGAAGGATATTTCCGATATTGCCCGTGATAGCCAGTTCAAGGTCTTTGCAGATACGATACAAAAAGGCGGAGTCGTCAAGGGGCTTTGCGCTACCGGCGGCGGCGTAAAATTTTCCAGAAGCGATATCGAAAAAACATATACTAACGTGGTAACGGCTTTTGGCGCAAAGGGTCTGGCGTGGTTCAAGGTCGTAAAAGACGAACAGGGCGGGGCGGATCTTTCGAGCAATTTAGCTAAATTTTTCACGCCGGAACAGAGAAAAGCGATAATTGAAAAATTTGGCGCCAAGTGCGACGATTTGCTGTTGTTTGTCGCGGATAAAGTGGCGGGGGCGAATAAGGCCCTTGCACCGTTGAGATTGAAGGTCGGCAAAGATTTGGGATTGATTGACGAAAAGGCTTACGAACTGCTTTGGGTAATAGATTTTCCGCTTTTTGAATGGAATCCGCAGGAAAACAGGTATGATTCTCTTCATCATCCGTTTACTGCGCCTGTGCCGGAAGATATTGGGAAACTCGATACTGACCCTGCGAACATTCGTTCTCAGGCCTATGATATTATAGTAAATGGTTCCGAAATAGGCGGCGGCAGTATTCGTATTCATCAGCCCCAAATACAGGCCAAGGTTTTTGACCTGCTTAAAATCACAAAACAGCAGGCGCAGGACAGGTTCGGCTTTTTCCTGCAGGCGCTCAAGTTCGGCGCTCCGCCGCACGGCGGCATCGCTTTCGGGCTGGACAGACTTGTAATGTTCCTGACTGGAACCGACAATATCCGGGACGTTATCGCATTTCCAAAAACCCAGAAAGGCCAGTGTCTGCTCACGGATGCGCCCAGCAGCGTTGACCAGGGGCAGCTTGACGAATTAAACCTGAGGGTTCAAAGTCATCACGAATGACCTTGTCTGCCGATTGTAAAATTTAGGCTTTTGGTTTCCTGCCTGCCGGTATTTGTGTATAATAAATCGACTATGAATAATACCGGGAAAATATTGAAAACAATTCTCGCCTATGTGCGGCTGAGGCCGATGTCCCTGGCCGGCAAATGCAGACTCCTTTTCGGCATAGCAATAGTATTCGTTTTGACCCTTGCCCTGTTGATACCGTATTTATGGATGGGTAAGCTGACCCAAAAGGCCCTTTCCGATGCCGGCAGAGCGGTAGTTAATACGGTTTACGAAAGACATTTCAGGGTGGAAAAAGCACTTGAAAAAAGCCCTGTAATGCTCGACGAAAGCGGCGCTACAAAACAGGCTCAGTCAAGCAGGATAAACTGGCTAAGATTCAATTTGTCCGGGGAGAACTGGAAAAGCCAGCTTGAGGGAAAGCAGACGCAGAGAATCGAAGAATTGCTGAAGCAGCATCAGGGGCCGGATGAATATACATGGATAGACAAAATCAACGGCAATGTTGAGACTACTTATATAAATATCGTCCGTGCCAACAAACGCTGTCTGGCCTGCCACAGCGCGGAAGGTTCGGCCCATACTTTCAGTCTTTCAGAGCCTGTCGGGGCTGTGATAGTGCAGATGCCGGGCAGGGACATAAGCAGGACAGTTCTTATGAACTGGATTTGTATAATTGCCGCCGGTCTGCTTGCCGGTACGGGCGCCATTGTAGCGTTTTATATTATCGCCCAGCGGATTATTTTAAGCCCTATAAGGCAGCTTCGGGCAATGGTTAATAATGTTTCGCAGGGCAATCTCGATGTCCACTGCGGAATTAAAACAAACGATGAGTTCGAAAGGCTCGGCGAGGCCCTTAACGCCATGCTCGATAGTCTTACCCAGGGTCAGGAAAAACTTCGCCAGGCCAACAAGCGGCTCGACGAGAAAATTACAGAACTTTCTGAAAGAAACATCGAACTTTTCAAGGCCAATAAGCTTAAAGGCGAGTTTCTTGCCAATATGTCTCACGAGTTTCGCACTCCGTTAAATGCCATACTGGGTTTTGCGGAAATCCTGCGAGAAAAACCCGCCGAAGACGCCGCAAAGAACAAACGCTACGCCGAGAACATTGTAAGCAGCGGTAAAAATCTTCTTAATATGATTAACGACCTGCTCGAAATGGCAAAAATGGAAGCCGGAAAAATCGAACTGCATATCGAAAAGACCAGTATTCCTGAACTGTGCAACGGACTTGTGGCGTTCTTTTCGCCGCTTACTGAAAAACAAAAACTCAAGGTTCGCCTGACAGTCGACGAAAATATCCCCCTGATAAAAACCGACGCGGGCAAGGTACAGCAGATATTATATAATCTTCTGAGCAACGCGATAAAATTTACGCCAGAGAACGGTAAAATTGAAATAAAAGCTTTTATGCCCGACAGCCAGACGGTAAGAGTATCGGTGAGCGATACGGGACCGGGAATCGCGGAAGCCGATAAGGAAAAAATCTTTGAAAAGTTCCGCCAGGCCGACGGTTCTCTTACAAGAACGCAGCCCGGCACAGGTCTTGGCCTTGCCATAAGTACAGAACTTGCGAAACTGATGTCTGGCAAAATAGATCTTGAAAGCACAGCAGGTGAGGGCGCTACTTTCTGGCTCGATTTGCCGATTATCAGAGCCGATGAAACATAAATGATTAAAGCCCAATGAGACCATCCTCAACAAATAGTCTGTTTGACATTTCAGAAAACAAGAAAATCGAATGCAGCAATGTTGTAACCGTTGCTGTTGATACCGGCGTTGACGATGTATTCGACTATCTTCTGCCGGATAAACTTCTGCCGATTCAATTGGGCCAAAGGCTCGAAGTCCCGTTCGGCAGGGCAAACAAACTACTGAATGCTTTTTGCGTTGAGATTAAAGACGCTAAATCTTCCACTATACCTTTGAGGAAATTAAAACTTGTAAAAAAAGTCGTTGATAATTTGCCCCTGCTCGACGAAAGACTTTTAAAGCTGGGGAAGTGGATAAGCGACTATTATATCTGTCCGTTAGGGGTGGTTTTAAGTGCGATGCTTCCTGCCGCGGTCAAAAAAGGTACGGGAACAAAAAATATCAAACATATTTTTCTCGCCCCCGGCGGAGCGGATTTTGAACAGCTTTTGGCCGGAATACGCGGCAAAAAACAGAAACAGATAGTTCAGACGTTAAAGCAGTTAAACGCTCACAACTCGGCTTCGGCTGTCGATGTTAAAAATTTTCTTGAGCAGTTAAATGCGGGTATGACGCCATTAAAAAAGCTTCTCGAATCGGGCATAGTAAAACTTGCCGGCAGAACCGTTTATTCGGGACTGCCTGTTATACCGCAGGGACTGATTTTAAAAACCGGCGACGTTATATTAAATGACGACCAGAATAAGGCGCTTGCCGAAATCGAAAAGCGGATAAATTCGCATAAATTTTCTGTCGTACTCCTGCACGGGGTTACCGACAGCGGCAAAACTGAAGTTTATATCAGGGCAATCGAAAAAACAATCGCCAAAGGCAAAAACGCCATAGTCCTGCTGCCGGAAATCGCGCTTACGGCCCAAACAATTCAGCGGTTCAGCAGCAGATTTTCTAATTTAGCTGTTATGCACTCACAGCTTACCGCCTCACAGAGAAACGCCCAGTGGCAGAAAATAAAAAGCACTTCGCCGATAGTCGTCATCGGAGCAAGAAGCGCCGTTTTCGCTCCTGTCGCAAATGTCGGTATTATTGTTGTCGATGAGGAACACGAACCGAGCTATAAACAGGATACCTCGCCGAGATATAACGGCCGTGATGTCGCGGTAAAACTTGCGCAACTGACCGATGCGGTTTGTATTTTGGGCAGCGCGACACCGTCGCTTGAGACGCTCGGCAACTGCAGGACAAAGAGCCATTTCATAAGGCTTTCTCTGCCGAAACGGGTGATGGACCTGCCCAAACCGCAGATGAAAATCATCGATATGGCACAGTGCAAATTTGAAAAACACGGCGTAAATCTGATAAGCCCCCAGCTCGAAGAAGCCATCAGACAAACGCTGCAGAAAAAAGAGCAGATAATCCTTCTGCTGAATCGCCGCGGTTACAGCAATTTTATTTTCTGCCCGAGCTGCCGTTATACCTTCAAATGCCGCAACTGCGATGTAACCCTGACATTCCATAAATCCGAAAAACATCAGGTACAGCCGCATTTAAAGAGCAGAATCGAAGGCGGCTTTGCGGTCTGTCATTATTGTCTTTCGCGGACGCTTGTACCCAAAAGCTGTCCTCTGTGCGGCAAAAATGTCGCGATGATAGGGCTGGGCACTCAACGGCTGGAAGATGAACTTACGCAGAAAATCCCGTCCGCACGCATCGCAAGAGTTGACAGCGATTCAATGCAGAAACACGACTACTACCGCCTGCTCGGCGACTTCGATGCGGGCAAAATAGATATACTTGCCGGTACGCAAATCCTCGCCAAAGGTCTGCACTTCCCCAACGTTACCCTTGTCGGGATAATCAGCGCAGATACTTCATTGCAATTGCCGGATTTTCGGGCGAACGAACGCACTTATCAACTCATCTGCCAGGTTGCCGGCAGGGCAGGCAGAAGCAGCAAGGGCGGCAGGGTCTTTATTCAGACATTTTTGCCGAACCAGCCGGCCATTAAATTCGCGGTTAATGACGATTTTGAAGGGTTTGTAAAAGAGGAACTAAAGCACAGGCACGCGTGTTTGCTGCCGCCATTTGGCAGGATGGCTCTTGTTCGCCTGCGAGACACAAAATTCGACAGGCTTTCCGGTACATCGAAGGTCATTGCCGAGCAAATTGGAAACATTATTTCTTCCTGTGGACTTGATATAAAGCTCACAGGCCCGATTCCTGCGGTAATCGCCAGAATTCAGAGATTTTACAGGATGCAGATTGTCCTGCAGACCCCAAAACCAGCTCAGCTCGGAGAACTTCTGGGCAGATTCCGTCGTCTGAAGTCTCCAAACTCAGCCGTCGGGGTGCAGGTCGATGTCGACCCTGTTAATTTATTATAGGTTGCAAAAAGGATGAAAGTTTTGTAAAATAAGCTCTTTTCGGGGAGTAGCTCAGCTTGGCTAGAGCGCTTGGTTCGGGACCAAGAGGTCGCAAGTTCAAATCTTGTCTCCCCGATTTTGGCCGGCTTTTGCCGGCCAAAATCAGAGCTACAGAAAGGGAAAGGTTGCAGTTTATATGAGTTCTTTTAAAGTTCATCTTTCACGGCCGGACGTAAACAAAAATGATATTAAAGCTGTTGTTGAGGTTCTTAAAACCCCCAGTCTTTCACTCGGCCCCAAAATACCTGAATTTGAGGACAAATTGGCTAAATATATCGGCAGAAAATATGCCGTTGCGGTCAATTCCGGCACAAGCGGGCTTTTCTTGTGCCTTCAAGCTCTTGGAATAGGCAAAGGCGATGAGGTAATAACCACGCCTTTTACGTTTATCGCTACGACAAACAGTATTCTGATGGTCGGTGCCAAGCCGGTATTTGTGGATATCGACCCTGTGAGTCTGAATATCGACCCGAAAAAAATCGAGGCCAAAATCACTTCCAAAACCAAAGCGATTATGCCGGTTGTAGTTTTCGGTAATCCGATAGGACTCGATAAAGTTTGGAAAATTGCGAAAAAACATAAACTGCCTGTAATTGAAGATAGCTGCGAAGGACTTGGCTCTGAAGTTAATGGGCAGAAAATCGGCAACTTTGGAACGATGAGCAATTTTGCATTTTATCCCAATAAACAAATGACAACCGGCGAAGGCGGAATGATTCTTACAGACGATGAAAAACTTGCCGATATGTGCAAGTCGCTGCGCAACCAGGGTCGCGGCAAAGGCGGCGGATGGCTTGCTCACGACAGAGTTGGCTATAATTTCAGAATGAGTGATATCAATGCGGCTCTTGGAATCAGTCAGCTCAAAAGAATCGAACAATTTGTTCAAAAACGCCGAAAGGTTGCGGCTTTATATCAGGAGCTTTTAGCTGATGAGAATAGAATCATTGTGCCAAAGGAACCGGCCGGCAGCAGGATGAGCTGGTTTGTATTTGTCGTTAGATTAAAAGAACCGTACAATTCAAAACGGAATGCCATTTTAAATGCTATGTTCGCAGAAGGAATCCAGGTAAATAATTATTTTCCGCCTGTAACGCTGCAGCCTTTTATGGTCGAAAAATTCGGCTATAAAGACGGCGATTTTCCAATCACCGATAAGGTATGCAAAAGCACGATAGCGCTTCCGTTTTATAATAATTTGACTAAAGATAAAGCGGTACTCGTATGTAAAACGCTTAAAAAATGTATCGATAAGGCATAAGGCATAAAAAAAACCCCGGTTTTTAAAACGGGGCTTTTTTATTTTATAGTATTAACAACAATCTATTCGTAGAAGTGTGTTGATTCGGTTTCCGAAACGGGTCTCTCGAGCTGGTCGGCGGCCATCTCAACTTTAAAGCGTACATCGCCGGCGGCCGCAGCCCTGACAGTAACTTCCCAGATAGCCTGGGTTTTAGGAGCCAGCCCGGACAGAGTCTCAAACGTAATTGTGCCATCTTTTGAGAACTGTCCCTGCGTAACACCAACGCTGCCGACATATCCCATCTGGGGTTCAAGTATTGCCTTTACCGAAATATTGGTTACCGGAACGACGCCCTGATTTGTTGCGACGATTCTATAGGTTACCGTATCGCCGATTTTTATCGGGTCGGCAAGGTCGCCAACTTCGAGCAGAATTCCAGCCTCACCTTTTACGAGTGTCTGAACTGTAGATGTAACAGTATCAGCACAAACAGTCGAGGCGCTGGCAGTATTCGTAAAGGTGCCTATACTGTTTGTCATATATGTTACGAATGTTTTTACGGTATCGCTCTGATTGAGCCTTGAAACCTTCCACATAACCTTATCGCCGGATAACATTCCACCCTGACTTGCCCTTATAAAATTCAGGCCGGCAGGTATCAGGTTCTCTATAATAGTATCAATAACAGTGCCGTCGCCGGTGTTGGTTACAGAAATTTCATAAGTAATTTCTTTGTTGGTATAATGTGTTTCAGGGCCTGTGTTTGTAATCGTAAGCATCGGTTTTTTTACCGTGGTTGTAACAGTTGGCGATTCTACGGTTATATCGCCATCGGCGATAGCGACGGCAGTATTGGCGTAACTGCCGCTTTTCAGAGCATTTACCATAACAGATATTGATTTCGATGTTTTGGCAGGCAATGCGCCGATTGGGATATCGATACTGGATTTGTCCTGAGCAGTTACGAGCCCTTCAGGCAGATTATCGGCAATTCTTACATTATTTGCAGCGATGGTACCGGTATTTGCAACCTTGAATATGTAGATAATTGGTTTGCAGACGGGCATTTCAGCGGGAGCGCTTATAGTAAGCACGATGTTAGGTTGAAGAATTATCGTCTGAGTACGAATAGGCATTCTGTATGTAACATCGGAATAAGTTTGAACGACGCCGCCGGTAGAAGCTATGGCAGTGCCTCTGATTTCCTTTGTTTCTTTTGGGCCCAACTCCGGGAATGTCCATATAAGTTTATCCCCATCGATATTGGCCGGCGGATTTGACGATTTGTGTTTGAAATTTCTGATAAGCGTATCCGTTACGACAACGTCGGACAGTATGCCGTCTCTGAGATTTGCAACCCTGATTTTATACTCGAATTCTGCGCCTGCCTGTACCTGAGCGGGCATAATCTTGTCAAGCCAGACTACGGGGCAGCCCTGACAGGGATAAAGTCCTACGGCGACATTAGGAGTAATTGACGGCAGGGGTGTTGGTGCCGGCAAAGCTTTTTGCTCCTGAATGTTCAGGCCGGTATTGTAATTATCACAACCCGAAACAAGTACGAAACAGACAGACAATAACACTATCAGTGTTTTTTTACTCATAACTGTGCCTCATCTAAGGAGTTATATGGAGATTTTTAAATTCACCGGTAACCGTTATGCTGATTTTTCTTCCATCCCTGTTTATAAACCAACAGACAATCGGTTTTTTCAACGCGGGAATTATAACATGTAAAGATGGACAAGAAAAGTGTTTTTTAAAAAGCAGCATATCATTATTTATAATTGCTGCCTGCATCATATCGATTCTTTTGTATAGCTTTTGACAAATCAGACATTGAGGCTATAATTTTCCGAGGCAGGTAATCATTATGACGGAAACTTTTATTATTATCCTTATCGCAGCCGTTTTGGCAGTTATAGCGGTCTTATTATGGCTGGCACATGCTTTTGGCGGTATCCGCTCGCTTGGTCAACAGGTTGAAGCATTGAGGACCGCTCAGGATAATCTGTCGCAGAACCTCCAGAAATCCCTAATTTCAGGTCAGGACACGGTAAACAAAAATCTGCAATTTCATTCACAAACGTTAAAAGACCTAAACAATCAGCTCGGCCAGCTTCAAGGCTCAAGTCAAAAGATGATGGAACTCGGCGGCGACATAAAAAGTCTTCAGCAGATACTTGCCAGCCCCAAGCTTCGCGGCGGCTTAGGCGAATGGTCGCTTGAAAATATTCTGTCGGCTCTGCTGCCTGCGGATAGTTTTGCTCTTCAATATACTTTTCGTGACGGTAAAATTGTCGATGCGCTGGTAAAGATGCCGCAATATTCAGTTCCAATCGATGCGAAATTCCCGCTGGAAAATTTCAAGAAGCTCCAACTGGCACAAAATGAAGCCGACGCAAAGAAACTCCACAGAGAATTTTTAAAAGATGTCCAGAAACATATCGACAAAATTGCACAAAGCTACATCAAGCCCGATGAAGGAACACTGGATTTTGCTATGATGTTTATACCCGCTGAAAATGTTTATTACGAAGCAATGGTAAAAACTGCCGAGGATACGATAAGTATTCAGGATTATGCGATGGAAAGAAAGGTCTTTCCTGTTTCGCCGAACCTGCTTTATGTTTATCTTATGACGATAGTAATGGGCCTGCACGGTATGCAGATAGAAAAACAGGCTGCCGAGATTCGCAAAAATCTCAAAACCCTCAATTCCTCATTTGGAGATTTTATTGCAACCTGGGACACTCTCGGCACACATCTGCGAAACGCGAACGGCAAACACGACGAAGGTCAGAAAAAATTAGATAAGTTAGTAATGCAGTTAGAGCAAATACAAAATGAGGAACATCCGCAATGATTTACGAAGATTTAAAAGGCAAAAAAGTTTTAGTTACCGGTTCAAGCAGCGGGATAGGGGCGGCGACGGCAAAAATGTTTGCTCAGCAGGGCTGTTTTGTCGGCGTACACTATTTCAGAACGCCGCAGGGCGGAGAAAAAACACTTGCCGAAGTCAAAGAGTATTCGAGCGGCTGCCTGCTTAAAGCGGATATGCGGGACAAAAAGCAAATTGTCATATTAATAGAAGATTTTGTCAAATATGCAGGCGGTATTGATATTCTCGTCAATAACGCAGGTTCGCTTATAGCAAGGCAGTTCTTTGCTGACGCAACGGAAGAATATTTCGAAGATGCGTTTGCGACAAATGTTAAAAGCGCGTTTCTCGCATCGCAGATTGCTCTTGAGCAGTTGAAAAAATCGAAAGGCTGTATTGTTAATATCGGCTCTATTGCCGGCCATAACGGCGGGGCAGGCGGCGGAGGAATTTATGCAGCCGCCAAAGCTGCTGTTGCGACTATGACGATAGCGATGGCAAAGGAATTTGCTCCTTTCGGTATAAGGGTTAATTCTGTTATGCCGGGTTTAATCGAAACTCGTTTTCACGAACAGTTCAGCACGCCTGAAAGGCGGGCACAGGTCGCTGCGGAAACGCCGCTTGGCAGAAACGGCACGGCAGAGGATGTCGCTAAGGCGATTCTGTTCCTTTCAAGCGACTCGGCAGGCTTTATTACCGGTGAATATATCGCCGTCAACGGCGGTTTGTATATGAGAGCTTAATATGAAAAAAGCAAATTTAATTGTAATGTGGATAGCCGGAATTGTTTTGCTTGTCGCCACGGCACTGAAGATTCAGCAATTGCTCACCGAACCGATAATCAGCAAAGGTTTCTGGGAGTCGTGGGAATTTTTCCTTATTCAGATACCGTTTGAACTGGGGTTGGGTATCTGGCTTATCTGCGGCCTGTTCAAAAAGGCCGGCTGGCTGCTTGGTTTAATCGCCTTTGGCGGATTTATCGGTTTAACGTTATATAAAGGATTAACAGGTGCCGAATCCTGCGGTTGTTTCGGTATGGTTAAAGTTAATCCCTGGATTACGCTTTCTGTTGTTGATATCCCGATATTCATATTGCTTGCCATTTTCAGGCCAAAAGATTTAAAGTTATTCCCGCCTCCGTGGCCCAAGGCCGCTCATTTTTTCGCTATCGCGATACCGACTTTTATTTTACTGCCGGCAATTGAATATGTTCTTATTACCAATAAGCCGCCGATGGTGAGCGAAAAATATGAAGTGCTTGAAGTTAAACAGTGGACAAATCATAAAGTTTGGCCTCTGCTTCAATATATAGATATTTCAGGTCGGCTACAAAGCGGCGAGTGGGTTGTGCTTATGTATCATAACGACTGTCCTACCTGCCGAGAGGCGATGCCTGTATACGAGAAGATGTATAAGGACCTTAAAGGCAATAATGTTGATATGGCGTTTATTGAAATGCCGCCTTACGAAGAGAGAGACCTGCAATTGGTTCCGCCTGACAGCCAGGTAAATCGCGGCAGGTTGGGCGATGCGAAAAAATGGCTGGTGGAGACGCCGGTGGTAGTCGTCCTGCGCGATGGAGTACCGCTAAAAGCGTGGCAGGGCTATGCGCCTAATTTAGACGAACTAACAGAAGCAGCCTTCGGGCAGTGATTGATTTACGCCAGCAGTTTTTCCGCTTCAAGCATCAATTTACTGATTTTGTTGCCATTTGGGCAAACAGCTTCGGCGGCACTGAAATCGACTGAACTGATTTTGCAATTTACCTTTGAGCAGGTCTGGGCGAAAAGCTCTTTCGCCAATTTCGCGTCGCCGTATTTATGTTTATACATAAGCGACCGCATTACGTCGCTTACATACGGCATTTGTGGGGTCGTTGCTGCACAGGCGGTACAGCAGCTGCAATATCCGCTGCTTGTCTGTTTGACGTAACCGCCCATAAAATCCAAATCGCTTTTGCTTATTTCTGTCTTGTCCAGAACTGCGGCAACATTTGAAGTCAGATGTGCCACGTTTTTCATCCCTACACAGGCGGAACAAATCCTGTCGTCCTGAAGAACGGTTTTAATCTTGGCCTGACCTCCTGTAAAACCTTTTTCGAGAAAGTTCTTGTCGAGCGATTTTTCATCTTCAGTATCCGAGCGTCCTCCCTGGGTTTTCATCGCAATTAGCGCAATGCCGGCTTTTTTGCAGGCGTCAACAGCGGCCATAAATTTTGGGTCCTGCATTAGTCTGAAATTATAGCTGGTCATAATCGCGTCAATCCAGTCCAGCTTCGAAGCTGCCATCAAACACTCTGTCATATTACTATGCGTGCTGAATCCGAAATATTTAATAAGACCTTTAGCTTTGGCGTCGGCTGCCCAGTTTTTCAGCTCGTCATTGAGGTCTGTGGGCTTGTCCATCCCGTGTACACCATAATACAAGTCAATATAATTTGTATTCATTCTTTGGAAAGATATTTGCAGCTTGTCAGTTCGTGAAGCGGAGTCGTTTGCGCCGCTGGCCTTGGAAACTATGAATACATCTTTTCGCTTATCGGGATTTTTAGCGAAGAACATTCCTATACCTTCTTCGCTTTTGCCGCCGGCGTAAAAGTTGGAAGTGTCCCAGTAATTGACGCCCCATTGCAGGCTTTTATACAGGATTATCTGATTATCAATAAGGTCAAACATTGTACCGAGCGACAATACCGGCACAGGAATCTTTGTCCTGCCGAGAAGCCTTGTAGGAACCTGTGGATAGGTTTGTTTTGCGGGCTTGTTTGGTTCGGCAGGTTTGTTGGCATCGGCCGCGGCAGCTAAAACACTGCCGGACGCCAAAGCTGCGGCAATACCGGCGCCGGCAGCGGATTTGAAAAATGCTCTTCTATTGATTTTTTCGTTCTTCATAAGTTTGTTCTCCGAAAATTTATTGTTACAAATTAAATTTTTTATAAAAAGAACTTATTTTCCCTGCTTTGTCCGTCAGGGGTTACTATTATAGCGCCTTTTGCGCCGACGGGACATTCGTGCTGACAAATCCCGCAACCGATGCACAGTTGCGGATTGACATAAGGCCGCAAAAGTGCTGTCTCGTTTTGTTTATCATCGTTCGGTTGTGTATAAATGGCCTTGGGACTGAGCGGACAGTTTTCCTGGCAAACGAGGCAGGGTACGCCATACGCCCAGGGCAGACATTTCGACCTGTCTATAAATGCCGTACCGATTTTAACGGGGCCTTTACCGCTGAAATCGCCTTTGCCGAGTTTTTCAGCCAGCGTAAGAGGTCTTATCGCCGCCGTGGGACAGATATAGCCGCACGCTACGCAGTTAAGCTGACAGCCGCTTGTGCCGATGCGATTGTTCATTACAGGCGTCCAGAGATTTTCGAGACCGGCTTCCAAACCTGCCGGCTGGATTACGTTACTCGGACATAGTCGCATACACTGGCCGCATTTAAGACAGCGTTTTATGAATTCCTTTTCAGGTATCGCTCCGGGCGGCCGGATTAAATTGTTGTCCTTATATGAGGCGCCGAAAAGCCTTAACGCAGGCAGAGCAAGTAGTCCTGTAAACGCAGCCGCTATGAAACCCCGCCGCGACAGGTCAGGCGAGACTTGTATTGTTTTAGATTCGGCCATGCTGAAATCGACAGCGTGGAACCCATACTCGTCGAGGCAGTTAAAACATAATAGGCACTCGCTTAATTTGACCGTCTCAGCAGGTTCGCATGAGCCTTGGCAATGGCTGTTGCATAATTTGCAGTTGGTACAATTGGAAAGATTGCGGTTAATTCGCAGGATTGCAAATCTGTTGATAAGCCCGAATAAAGCGCCCAGAGGACAGATAAACAGACAGAAAAACCGCGGCTTGTAAAAGTTCAAGAGCACAAATGTTAAAAAGACGGTCAGGGTGAGCAGGGACGACTGGTAAAATCTGTTGGTAGCTACGATTTTCGCGGAACTGCCGATTATCGGCAGAATCAGGAGATTTATCGAACGTGTAAAAAGCGGTATCGGATCGAGTAAACCGCTCAGAAGGCTTGAAGACCCGCCGAAGGCAGCCATTATCAAAAAAACGATAAGAATATAATATTTTATTCTCTGTGCTTTGTGGTATTTGTGAAGGGAAATCAGTTCGGCCTTTTTCTTGCCGTGCGCAAGATGAGAAACAAACTGATGCAATGCACCGAACGGACAAACCAGACCGCAGAAAAATCTGCCGAATAGAATCGTGAGAATAATCGTTATAAGAGACCAGAGCAGGGGGGCGTAGAGCTTATGCGTTGAAAGTGCCGTCCCTATCGCGCCGAGCGGGTCAAGATTCAGGAAAAAATTCACAGGCCAGCCGCGATGCTGCCAGATTTTTTGGCCGACAGTCGTTACAATACATAGCCAGATAAACAGAGTGAAAAAGAAAATCTGGCTTATTCTTCTTGTTGTTGTGATTTTCATTTTACGCCTTTGACTGTGCATATAAAGGTTCAAGAGACTGATAATCGGTTGTGCCGAGTCCGAGGCTTTCCGCTTTAACGAGATACGGCAGGTCCTGAGGTTTCAGGCCGAGCAGCGATGCTCCGAAACTATCGGCCGCGACTTGGTCACAGCTTACAATCATAGTATCGGTCTGCTTAAGGTCCGATTCCGAGCCGCCGGTCGGACCGTTCGATATCATCGTTTCTGTACCGTCAAGTATAACGAGTGTCGGTCTTATCAGCATAGCAAGCTCAACAATAATTTTATTGATATCCTGATGGAAAATGCTTCGGTTACCGCCGAGCAGGCCATACCAGTTTTTCATAGACATTGACGCGATACTTCTTCTATGGTCTTTTACGATGGCGATGCCTATAACTTTGTCGACTTTTTTCAACGGCGCATAAAGCATCGGCCAGTTATTAATAAGTTCGGCCCCTTTAAGCGTTATGGGTTTAAAGTAGTCCGGCCTTGGCAGAAGTATTTCAGCGCCATTTTTCTGGGCGGCAGAAGCGATTTGACTAAGTTCGAAGCAGCTTTTCGGGTCATTGATGGGATTATCGGTAATAAAGACTTTTTTTGCACCGGCCTGGAAGCATAGTTTTGTTACCTGTGCAATCAGTTCCGGATGCGTAGTGGCGCATATTCGCGGCGGCATAGCAAATCCCGCATTGGGTTTCAGCAGGACATTTTCGCCCGGCCTGACAAATCTTTCCATCCCGCCGAGAAGTTCTATAGCCTTTGTAACGGTTGCGGGACGGTTGGAGCCGGTTACGACACTCATCGTTTTGCCGGCAATCGGGGGTATGGAATAATTCATAGCTTCGACAATATTGCCGGACTGCGGAGAGATTTTTGCAGGGTCGGCTTCATAAAGCCAGCCGGCCATGGCCGCCGCTGCCGCTGCGGAAATGCCCGCCTTTGTGCAGCGAAGGATGAAATCTCTTCTTGATAGTTTATTTTGTGTCATTTTTTGCATCGGCAAGACTGTTTTTAAATAATACCGCTAAATTGTTTAAATCGCCAATCGGTCCGGAACCGCGAACGCCTGCGAAATAGTTTTCATATCGGAAAATTATATCGGTTGTGCCGAATAGTTCAACGGCTTTTGAGCCGGGTATATCAATATTATTCGCCGGTTCTGTTCCGCCGTTTTCTGTTAGAAAGTTATGATATTTATCGAAAAGAACCTGTGCCGAATTGCTGTCCGGCGTATCAGCGATAAAAACGGTCAGGTCATTTCCGGAAACACTGTATGCGGCAGTGAAGATATTTTTCATATCTGCACAGCCGAAGGCATCTTCTTTAATGAGTTTGAGCGAATCGAAAACGAAATTATCTTTCGGGAAAAAGCTGATGGCGAAGGGTTCGGAAGGTTCTTTTGAGGCAAAGCCTGTAAGTTGTCTGGCGGCGGATTCGGCAGCCTGCAAAAGCTGATTTGCGTCGGATGATAATATTATTTCAAAATAAAAATTCCCCGATGCCGAATAAACAGCATCTTTCGTCTTATATCCGAATTGTGCCCAGCCGAGCGGTTGACTTTTGCTTCTTTTCTGGCCGCTGTAAACGGCGAACGCATTTCTGGCCTTGGCCATATCGTAAAGATAAACTTCCGCCCATTCCTGCTGCGATTGTTTACTGCTGTATCGTCTGCATTGCAGCGAGACAAACTCGTTTTCCAGATACAGGTCTGCTTTACCGTCAATCTTTTCGTAGAGGTTGGCGGCATTGTAGTTTTCCACCTCGTTTGCAGGCTCCAAATCCGCTCCGAAAAGCTGCGGGTTCAGCCAGGCCTGTGTTTTGGGGGTTTCAGCAGTGGTCTTTTCCGCGATTGGGGCGGCTGGAACGTAATAATGTTTCTGTTTTGTGATTATGGCAATAAAGATAATGATAAGCACAAAGAGTATGACGTAGCTTATGATTGTATGAGTTCGATTTCTATTGATTGCTTCGGGCATAACGTCAGCTTATATAAAATTTTAGATGCTTGCAACCTTAATTGGTTGTGATTATACTATTATGCAGCTTATACGTCAACTTGTATTGATTTTATAGCAGATAATCCATAGCAGAAAAACGGAGTTTAATATGACAAATTTAGCTCAAAATGTTCTGGCATTAGGTTCGCTTGGCTGGGCGGAGATACTGGTAATATTGATTATCGCATTGATTATTTTCGGTAAGCGCCTGCCGGAAGTGGCTCGCTCACTCGGAAGGAGCATTAACGAGTTCAAAAAGGGTATGAACGAAACCAAAGACCAGATAGAAGAAAAAACCAAAGAAGAAAAAAAGGATTAACCCCGTTGTTTTCTGTCGGATGAAACAGAGAATAATATAGCCAGCTCGTATAAAATATACATCGGCACGGCAAGGGCAATCTGACTTATCATATCCGCCGATGGCGTAGCGACACCTGCTACGATAAATACCGCCAATAAAACATATTTCCTCCATTTTCTGAGATTTTCAACTGAAACAATTCCTATCCTGTTTGCCGCGATAATGGCAACCGGCATCTGAAAACACAGCCCGAAAACCAGCATCATTGTAAACATAAAATTCACATAGCTGGAAATGGTTACCTGTGTCTGAACGGATTTTATGCCGATGTCGAAATCGGTGAAAAATTTTATCATAATCGGGGCGATGACAAACAGGAAAAGCGATACTCCCGCGATAAACAAAATAGCACAGACCGGCGATATTATATAAACGAATCTTTTTTCGTTTTTATACAAACCGGCCGAGATAAATTCCCACAACTGATAAAACACCCATGGCGAAGAAATAACAAGTCCGAAGAGAAGGGCGGTTTTCATATAAACAAGAAATTTCTCCGACAGGGTTATCGCCTGCAGCGTTGCCGACGAGCCGGCCTGCTGTTGAATATGAAGGTACGGTTTGGCAAGGAGCGACAGGAGAAAACCTGAGAAAAACATACAAATTGTCAGACCTACCACTATGCCGATAATCGCGAGTATTACCCTTGCCCGAAGCTCTTCGAGGTGGTCGCCAAGAGACATTTCGATAAAATTTAATTGTTTTTTTTCTGCCATTTTCGCCTGTTTTTTTGTAACGAAAGCATCATAACAACACTCTATTCATATTGCAAAGGTTTACAAATGCGGCGGTGAGCCTTTGTATTTGATTTTAACTGCCCGAAAGCTTAAAATGGGTGTATCCTCCTTTGAAAGGGTATTTTATGACGCAAGAGTACTCCATAAGCGCGAAAGTTTACAAAAACGCTGAATTCGGCAGCTGGAGCATGGAGGATATGCTTGCCTATTTCAAAAGGCACGGCGTGATGAGGGTTTCCGACCTGCACATAAAAGTCGGTGTTCCGCCTGCATACCGATTTGACGGTAATCTTATGAAACTCCGCGGCGAAATTATAACAAAACAAATCGCCGAAGCCCTTATTTTTCCATTGCTCGGCGAAAAGAAAATCGCTGAATTTAAGGCGCATAACAACGTTGACTGTTCTTATCACTATTCTGATTTGCAGTTCAGAATCAATGTCTTTATGGACAACGACGGGCCTGCCGCCGCTATCAGGGCGCTGGGAAGCGATGTGCCGAAACTCGAAGATGTCGGATTTCCGAACGATGTTTACAAAGATATTGTCCATCTCAAGAACGGCCTTGTCCTTCTTACAGGCATTACAGGTGCCGGCAAATCTACCACTATAGCCTCGTTTCTCGACAGGATAAGTGAAACAAAAGCCTGCCGGATAATTTCCGTCGAAGAGCCGATTGAATATCTCCTTAAGCAGAAAGGTGCTGTTATTTCGCAGCGCGAAGTAGGCAGAGATGTGCCGTCATTTTCGGCAGGTTTAAAGGCTATGCTTCGTGAGGACCCTGATGTGATTTTCGTCGGTGAGATGAGAGACGCCGAAACGATTGCGATGACGCTGATGGCCGCTGAAACGGGGCATCTGGTCTTTTCGACGCTGCATACACGCGATGTTACAGGTACTATAACAAGGATACTTGATTATTTTCCATCTACAAGACAGGATGAGGTCAGCAACCAGCTTTCGCTTGGTTTGGCTTATGTAATCTGTCAAAAGCTGATTCCCAAAAAGGACGGCACAGGCAGGCTTATCTGTATGGAGATACTTAATAACAACTATGCCTCTGCGAATCTGATTAGAAACGGCAAGATTGAGCAGCTTTATTCACAGCTCCAGACCAAGACAAAGGACAAGCTCGATGAAAGAATGATAACCTTTGAGTCGCATCTTGCCAGGCTTGTGAAGACCGGCAAACTCGATCTGCTCGAAGCCAAAAAATGGGCCAATGATTATCAGTGCTTTATTGATGCGATGAGTACGGTTACGGTGTAAATATCGATGGCTACGATTACGTTTAACTGCCCCAGGTGCAAAGACTTATGCGCGTTTAAGGATATTTATTCCGGCAGACGGGCAAGATGTCTGCGGTGCGACCAGGTCTTTATAATTCCAGCGGCCGAGAATGGAAAAGCACAGAAAGTCGAACGATCTTCTAAAGGTTTCGATGACCCGTTGCCGGGTTTTTACGAAGCGGTCTTCAAAAATTCATGGCGGGCTATCTTCAATAAGCAAAGTCTGACTGCTCTTGTTTTTATATTTGCCGCGATATCATTAAAATTTTTTACAGTCCATCTTGATTATTCTTTCCGGATAGTCGGAGCAGCAATAGGATTCACTGTTCTTTTGCCGGTTGGTTTTATAATCGCAGGTTTTGTCTGGGGAGGGATTTTTTGGTGTTATGCGGAAATAATTTATACCACTGCCTTTGACGTGGAAGTATTGCCGCAGATGGATTTTGAGGGCGGATTCGGTTATATGTTTAAGGTTATGCGGTCTTTCTATACGGTCTTTATTGCGCTTTTGGTATCACTTCTGCCGGCCATTATTGCAAAGATGATTTTTACCCTGTTCGGTGTAGGCGCTAATTGGGTTATTCTGCCGTTTGTTGTGCTGGGAATGTTTTTATTCCCTATGGCGATCTTAACGGTAAGTATCGGCAGAGACCTCTTAATGCTTTTCAGGCCTGATTATTTCTTTGCGCCGATAAGAAAAGCCTTTTGGCATTACCTGTTCCTGGCAGGACTTTTTATACTTACCTGGCAGTTGCAATATATGAGCCTCAACTATAAAGACGTCGCAGATAAGTCGGATTTGATGATTCTGCTGTCTCTGCTGGCGGCATTGGCCATACAGATTCTTGCGATTTTTACAATGAGGGCGACAGGACTGTTTTACAGGCATTTCGTCTGCTTTTTTAAATGGTAAAACTTTATAACTTCTTGAAATAAAAACACTTCTGCTGTATAAACAGGCGTATATGAGCGATAAATCAATACAAAAAAATGAACATATTTTTGGTCCTGTACCGTCAAGGAGACTGGGGCGCTCACTTGGCATTGACCTTATACCCTCTAAAACCTGTACTTATGATTGCCTATATTGCCAGGTGGGGCGCACGACAAAAAAAACAATAGAAAGAAAAAGCTGGATATCGGCAGATGAAATTATCGCCGAGCTTAAAGGCAAATTATTAACAAAGCCGGACTATATTACCCTTTCCGGTTCAGGTGAGCCGACCTTGTATAGCGATTGCGGTCTGCTTATAGAAAAAATTAAACAGATTACCGATATTCCGGTAGCGGTGATAACCAACGGTTCGCTTCTGTTTATGCCCCAGGTCAGAGAAGACATTAAAAAGGCCGATGTCGTTATGCCTTCGCTCAATGCAGGCGATGAGGAAGCGTTTAAAAAGATAAATCGTCCCTGTCCGGAAATTGTATTCGATAAAATGCTGCAGGGATTGATTGACTTTCGCAAAGAATTTACCGGCAAATACTGGCTGGAAGTTTTCTTAATTGCCGGTGTCAATGACAGCGATGAACAGATTGGCAGGATTGCGCAATGTATTGAAAAAATAAGACCTGACAAGGTTCAGCTCAACACTGTTACTCGTCCGCCTGCCGAGGATGTAAATGCAATCAACCGCCAAAAACTTGCGCAGATTGCGAAAAGAATCTGCAAAAACGCTGAAGTGATAGCGGATTTCAAAGGTGATGATAAAGCCGGCGACCTGAAGGTAAAGGACGATGATATTGTTGAAATGCTGAAACGAAGGCCTTGCTCCGCTGAAGACATAGCGGCAGGCCTGAAAATATCGAAAATAGAAGTTTTAAAGCATATCGAAGGCTTGATTAATTCAGGCAGAATCGAAACTGTCAGGCAAAACGATAAAATTTTCTATAAGGTTTCTTAATGACTCAACATCAATTGAAAGTTACATTTCAACCGCACGGCAGAGCAGTGTATGTACTGGCTGGTACGAAGATAATCGAAGCGGCGGGACTGGCGGGTATAATCATCGATACGCCTTGCGGCGGGATGGGAACCTGCGGCAAATGCAAAATTAAAATACTAAGCCTACAGGGAAAACGGGGCGAATACCTTGCCTGCCAGGAAACCATTTCGGAAGATATTGTTGTAGAAGTTCCACAGGATTCGCTTCTTTCAGGAATAGATAAAATCGTTGTCGATTCCAATATCCTGCAGAAAATTATTCCTGATGTTCGATGCAGCGGAATTGAAACTTGTTTCGGAATCGCGGTCGATATCGGGACTACAACTCTTGCCGCTTCACTGGTTAATCTTAAAGATGGCGATGAAATCGCTGTAACGGGCAGCTTGAATCCGCAAATTTCCTGCGGAGACGATATTATCAGCAGGATTAATTACGCCGCCAATCAAACCGGCCTTAAAGAACTCCAGCGTTTAGTCATTAGACAAATAAATGAAATGATAGATACCCTCTGCAGGCAGGGCGAGATAAAGCGGGAAGATATCTATGAAATTACTATCGCCGGCAATACAACTATGGAGCATCTTGTCTGCGGCATAGACCCGTCGCCGCTGGGTCAGTTGCCTTTCGAGCCTGTTTATCGGGGAGCAAATATAGTAAATGCGTCGGAACTAAAACTTGAAATAAATCATAAAGGCATTGTCTATATATTCCCTGTTATCGGCGGGTTTGTCGGCGGCGATATATCAGCGGATATGCTGGCAGCGGATTTATTGAATCAGCCGCAGCCCATATTGCTGATTGATATTGGTACTAACGGCGAAATCGTGCTGGTCAAAGACAATAAAATTATAGCAGCTTCGACGGCGGCAGGCCCTGCGTTTGAAGGGGCAGGAATTTCCTGCGGAATGCGGGCAGCAACAGGGGCTATCGAAAAAGTAGAATTCAACGACGATTGCGTTTATGGTGTTATCGGTAATATGCCGCCTGCAGGTATTTGCGGCAGCGGACTTATCGATATTACCGCCGAACTTCTCAGTGCGGATATTGTTGACATAACCGGCAGAATTGTCAGGCCGGAAAAGCTGCCGCCGAAAATCGCTCAAAGAATTATCGTCGATACGGATGGTCAGCCTGCGTTTGTTATTGAAAAGAAAGTTAAAATTACTCAAAGAGACGTTCGTCAAGTTCAGCTTGCCGTTGGCGCGATTCGAGCAGGAATAAATATAATGCTCAAAAAAGCGGGCATTACGGCACAGGATTTAAAGCGTGTGCTCATCGCGGGAGGGTTTGGAAGTTTCATACGCAGAAATCACGCGCAAAGAATAGGTCTTTTGCCGGCCGGCATTGAACACGAAAAAATATCTTTTATAGGCAATTCTTCACTTGCAGGTGCAAAATTCGCATTGCTGTCAATTGAGGCAAGACAAAAGGCTGAAAACCTTGCCAGGCAGTCCGGGCATATAGAATTATCTGTTGACAGTGATTTTCAGAATGAATTTGCCTCAGCTATGATATTTCCAGACTAATCGGTGGCTGTGTAGAGTCTGCGGGTTCTGATATAATTCAGTACTTCAGGATGGAGATATCGGCTGGCATCTTCATCATTGAATAATTTCTGACGTATTTCTGTGCTGCTTATCTCTATCGCGGGTGTCTCAATCGAATTTTTCCGCAGTTTTTCGATATTTTCTTTGCTGAATTTAGCGGCCAAACTGTCGAAATCCGGCTTATCGAATCCTCCGCGGTTCATTACACATATATTGCATTTGTTCAGCAATTCATCGATTTTATACCATTTAGACAGGGAACTGAGCATGTCGGCGCCAATTAGCCAGTAAAGTTCGTAATTATTGCCGAAACTTTGTTGTATCTGACGAATTGTGTCAATAGTGTAGCTTGGTTCAGCCCTGTTAAGTTCGATTGGGCTTATCTGAAAGATGTCTTTACCGGCGATGGCAAGTTTAAGCATTGACACTCGGTCAGTATCTTCTGCCAGAGGTTTTTGATTTTTGTGCGGCGAACGTCTTGCAGGAACAAGAATAACTTTTTTTGCGCCGATTTTTTCTGCTGCCGCCCGCGCAACTTCGATATGACCTGTATGCACAGGGTCGAATGTGCCGCCGAATAGTATGATTTTTTCTGTCATAAAGATTATAAATCCGTTATTCTAAGTAAATCTAACAAACAAACTGTTGCTAATTCCGCAAAAAAATATCAATTCCAACTGAAAAAAAATACGTTAGAATGATTTTACACGATTTTTTTGAAAAAATTTAGAAAAAAATCTTGTATTTACTTTTGTTTACAATGTATCGCTGTCTTATGATAATCAGACGATCGGATAATAGTTCTTTCAAATCTATATTCAGCATGGGAAAACCTTAATTTTTGCGCAGTATCAACGTTTTTTTGTCTTCAAATAAAGTTTATCACAGTATGAGATTTGTGTGAAGGATGATTTTTTGTTTTGATATTTTTTAAGATTAAAATTGTTACAGCGACTATCGAAGTGTTTGAATATCAAAAAATTGTGAAGAATTTTACCCTTATTTGACGATAAACTTGTTAAATAGACGTACTTATGACAAAAAGAGATTGACAGGTACGTCTTATGATGTAAAAGAATATTGTCATTCAGACCTTTTTCTACCGAAAGGAGGTGACTGAGAATGGCAAAGAAAAAAGCAAAAAAGAAAGTTGCAAAGAAGAAAGTAGCAAAAAAGAAAAAGAAATAGTTCTGATATTTTAGTCGTCGGAGATTCGTTGTGTGACACCAAGGTTAACCGGCGGCTTTCAGAACTGTGGGCCGTAACTCAAAATTTTGATTTCAGCTCACAAGGCAACGGAAGATTCTGACGCCACGGCAGAATCTTCCGTTTTTTATGGGATTATTGCCCTGCACACAGTATTGACCTTCGCAGGATTACTGTTATAATCAAAACAGCTTAGAAGTTCTTATTAAAGGGCAGGTTATGAAAAGATTTTACAGCTTTCCGATCATTTTCTCATTGGTTATTTTTCTTGGTTGTCAGCAGGCTCAGCAAAAGAACGCTGTCGGCATCAGCAGGAAAGACAGGCTCATGGCCATTGAGTATCTGGATTCGAAAAAAGAAGTTGCGCGATGTCGGAGTGAAATAGAAAAACAGAAGAAATTGCTTGAGCAATACCGGCAGGAAAAGGAGAAGGTACTTCAGGATGCCAACGGCATAACTAATCAAAATATGATTTTGAAAAATGAGCTTGCGCAATGCCGGAGTGAAATAGAAAAACAGAAGAAGTTGCTTGAGCAATACCGGCAGGAAAAGGAAAAGACACTTCAGGAAGCCAACGGCATAACCAATCAAAATCTGATTTTGAAAAATGAGCTTGCACAATGCCGGAGTGAAATAGAAAAACAAAAACAATCACTTGAGCAATACCGGCGGATGCTGGATTTGAAAGATATTTCTGCGTTATGCCATGACAAAGTGGAAAAACAAAGGAAATTGTTAGAAGAATGCCGGCAGAAAAAGGAAAAGATAACTCAGGAATCCGAAGATACCACCAAATGGCTTATGGATAAACTGCCCCAGGATTTACTCAAGGAAGTTGAACGACTTACAAATGAAAATACAATTCTTACGCAGGAAATAGAAGACCTTAAAAAAGCTTCCAAAGACGCCAACGAATCAGGGAAACAGTAAAGCAAATATCAGTTGCAGACTTTTTCGACAGCCTGCAGAAATTGGGGAGTTTTCTCGCCGGAGTAATGAGCTGACATTGCCGCGGCGACCAGACCTGTAAACATTGGTTGGGAATGCAGGGGTCTTGAAGTAAGACAGGGATGAGCCTGAGTCGCTATAAAATACGGATGCTCGGCAAGTTCAAGTATTTGCATAATCGGATGATTCGGCGCATTACCTGAAAATACCATACCGGCCTTTTCGAGTGTTTCGATATAACGGGGATCGACCTCATAACGGTGTCTGAATCTCATTCGTACAGCCGGGTTGTTCCCGAAAAGCTTAAAGGCTATTGTGTCAGTTTTGAGTTTTATATCCTGTCCGCCGAGCCTCATATTGCCGCCGAGGCCTTCTATTTTCTTCTGCTCCGGCAGAATGTCGATTACCGGCTCATTGCAATTCGGCTCGATTTCAGTACTGTTGGCTTTTTTCAAACCGCAGACATTTCTTGCGAATTCTATTACCGCCATCTGGAAGCCCAGGCATATACCGAGAAATGGAATATTGTTCATCCGAACATATTTGATGCAGGAGATTTTACCTTCCGTGCCGCGTACACCAAAGCCGCCGGGAACTATTATGCCGTCAACGTCTTTTAGATGTTCGGCTGCGTTTTTGTCGGTTATGGCGCTCGTATCAATCCATTTGATTTTAACCTTGCAGCCAAGAGCTATTCCTGAATGTTCCAGCGCGTTTATAATTGATGCGTAACTGTCTCTAACAGAGGTATATTTACCGGTGATACCAATGGTGATTTCATATTTCTCTTTACCTATTTTGTCAGTGAAGTCACACCATTTTGCCCATTCGTGGCGTTCTTTTCGCAGGTCGATTCTGTCCTCTATGTGCAGAAGCCTTAAGACCTCAAAATCCATTCCGCATTCCCGCAGCATCGCCGGTATATGATATATACTTGTAGAATCAGCCAGACTTACGACTCTGCCGATAGGAACGTTGCTGTAAACGCTGATTTTCTGACGGGCTTTTTCGTTAACCACATTTGCTGCCCGGCAGGCGATAATATCCGGCTGAATACCGCTTTGCATAAGCTGTTTTATGCCGAGCTGGGCCGCCTTGGATTTCTGTTCGCCCAGAATCTTCGGCTCAAGTATATATGTCAAAGCTACAAAGCAGCAGCTGTGCGGGCCTTCTTCATAAGCAAGCTCACGCATTGCCTCAATGTAAAATGCGTTTTCGAGGTCGCCCACTGTGCCGCCAATCTCGACAAAGATAATATCCGCTCCTGTTTTCTGCGCTAAAGTCCGCAGTCTTAGTTTTACCTCTCCTGTAACGTGCGGAATCATCTGGACGTCTCTTCCGAGATAATCGCCGTGCCGTTCCTTATCCAGCACCTCCCGGTAAATCTGGCCGCTTGTGCAGAAATTAGCTTTGCTTAAGTTCTTTTCAAGCATTCTCTCATAAGTTCCCAGGTCCATATCGCATTCCATACCGTCATCGAGTACAAAAACCTCGCCGTGCCGGAACGGATTCAATGTGCCCGAGTCGATGTTCAGATAGCCTTCAAGCTTGATAGGGGCCACTTTAACGCCCTTATCCTGCATCAGTTTCGCAAGACAGGAGGAGAATATTCCCTTTCCAAGGCCGCTCATTACCGTGCCCATAACGACAACGTACTTGGTCTTGCCTTTTTCGTAACCCTCTGGTATCGGCGAAAAATATTCACTTTCAGCCGATGAGTCACTTACGCTTGCGAGCAGTTCATTTTTATCAATCATATTATGCCTTTTGTTTTTTTATCCTTTTTATAAATTCAAGGTATTGCTCCGGCGTATCGATGCCCGGCGCAATATGTTTTACAAAACCGGTTAGTATCTGGAAGCCGTACTCAAGGACGCGAAGTTGTTCCAGCTGCTCGATTTTTTCCAGTTTTCCAGCCGGAAGTTTTGTTATATGCAAAAGAAAGTCTTTTGTATAGGCATAAATGCCTAAATGTCTGTAATAATCGTTTATGTCCCCGACAGGACCGTTTTCTCTGCGGCAGGGGATTACAGACCGTGAAAAATACCTTGCAACTCTATCTTTGCCAATGATGACTTTTACAATATTCGGGTTTGCAATCTGCTCTTTACTTTCAAATCCTGCCACAAGCGTCGCCATTTTAGTCTGCGGATTGTCAATCATCAATTGAGCCAGAAGTTCGATATTTGCAGGCTCAATTTCAGGCTCGTCTGCCTGAACATTTATCACAACATCGGTATCGATTTTTGCGACTGCTTCAGCAATCCGGTCTGTGCCGCTCTGATGGCCGGCCGAAGTCATAACACAATCGGCGCCGAATGATTTACAGGCGGAAAGAACCTTTTCACTGTCTGTTGCGATGATAACCTGTTGGATAAGCTTTACTTTACGGACTTGTTCCCATGTATGCTGAATAAGGAATTTGCCGGTTTCTTTGGCGAGAACCTTCCCTGGAAATCTTGTTGACTCGTAACGAGCGGGTATAACAGCTATAATCTTCACGTTTCTCCGGCAGCGATTCCTGAATATTTGGCAGTTATCCGAAAAACCACTGCCCGCTTATAATATGTACGCTTGGGATATTTGTCAACCCCGCACCTTTTTTATATTCTAATTTTTAAGTATTTTAGAAGGTGCCGGGTCAACAACAGGCATAAAAAAACCGGGCGAAAATATGCCCGGCTTTGTCTTTTTTGAAAAAACTAATAGTAAATTTAGTATCTGCTTGAAAATTTTGCCGACCTCGCTGCTTTGCGTCTTCTTCTGCGGTTTTTCTCAGAAGGTTTTTCATAATAGCTCATCCGCTTAATATCGCGAATGATGCCTTCTTTTTCGCACATCTTCTTGAAGCGTTTAACCATCTGTTCTACTGACTCGCCGAGGCGAGATTTAACCTTAATCATATAAATGGAATCCTTATCTTGAGAAAAATCACAAATCTATTTTACGATAGAAGAAGAGCATAATAGTGCTTTTCAGGTCTTTTTCAAGTCAAAAATTAAACAAAAATGCCTTATTTTGCGGCAGACTACCAAAATCGAGGTATTTCGCCGCTTTTAAGAGCCTTTTGTTTATATTATCAATATCGTCAATCGAGCTGATTTTTGCCACTTTTCGTCTTTCTAAAATCCTCTCAACGGCCATAGGACCAAGGCCGGGTACTCGCAAAAGATTGTATCGTGTTGCTGTGTTTACCTTTATAGGAAAAAACTCAGGATGTTTTTTTGCCCAGACCTCTTTAGGGTCGGTCTCGGCCGATAAGAGACCTGAATTGTCGTATATTATATCGGATTGAGTAAATCCATATTTTCGGAAAAGAAAATCAACCTGATAAAGGCGATGTTCCCGTGTAAAACCTTCCTGTGGGTTAGTGTTTTTCCCGTTTTCGGCATTGTTTTGCTGATAAGCTGAAAAATAAACCCGGTTAATCCCGATTCTTTCATACAGTGCTGCTGTATAATTTACGATATGCTGGTCGCTTTCGCCGGCGGCACCAACGATAAACTGGGTAGTTTGTTTTACTCTTCGGCGGCTCTGGCTGGTAAGTCGACTGATGAGTTTCATCGGTTCGACAATATCCCGCAGGAAATCTTTTTTATTTGATAATTTTTCGAGAAATTCTTTACCCGGCGTTTCAATATTCAATGAAACGGCATTTGAAACAGAGATAGCCTTCTCTATAGCGGCAGGGCTTGAACCGGGCAGGATTTTCAGGTGGATATAGCCTTTAAATTGGTGTTTTTTGCGAAGTATTTCAGCGCAGGTGATGAGTTTATCCATTGTTGCCTCTGCAGTGCCTATTATGCCGCTGGAGAGAAAAAGGCCCATGACCTCGCCGTTATTGTAATAATCCAGAAATGTCTTAATAAGCTCGTCGCTGCTAAGCGTACAACGCGAGATATCCGCATTTTTTTGAAGAGGGCAGTATTTACAGTCGCTGGAACAGACGTTCGAGATAAGGGTTTTGAAAAGCATGGCGGTGCCGCCGTTGGGCAGCGTTACAGGGTATATCCATTTGCCGTTGCTGCCGCGTGTTCTGCGGTCTAATTTATTGCTTCCGCATGCACAGGCAAGGTCGTATTGCGAATCACGGCTAAGAAGCTGAAGTTTTTCGAATGTGTCTGGTTTTGATATGACAAGCATAAATTGAATATAGACAGAGAATTTAATTTAGCAAGGGGCTTGGACAGAAAATTTTACAACTGTTGATTTTAACTCAAAAAAACAGCCGACATATTTTATCGGCTGTTTTTTTATACGATTAGGAGAGAGATTAGACCCGTATTTTGTATTTGAATCCCACAACAAGCGGCTCTTCAGCCCAGGCAGTTTTGTCCAAGTAGATGTTTTTCGGACCAGAAGAGTATGTATTCCTAAACGTCCTATAATTCTTTGGTTAGTGTATATTTCGCCCATTTTTATGTGTAAAAAACTAATATTTCGTTAACAGTTGTCTTATTTGTGCCGATTATTATTTCACAGCAAGGTTTATAAGCTATTAGTATTAGCGAAAAATGAAAATTAAAACTTATATTTTTGCAGTTTTGTTTTTAGTCTTGCTCTTTGGAGTTCAGACCCGCGCCGAATCCGCATCCAGCCGTGAATACCAGGTTAAGGCGGCATTCCTGTATAACTTTATTATGTTTGTGGATTGGCCGGCGGAAAAAATAGGCGACAATAACCAGCCAATAATTATAGGTATCATTGGTAAAGACCCGTTTGAAGGTGCCTTTGAACCCATTAAGGACAAACAGGCCAAGGACAGAAAAGTCATTGTGAAACGGTTCAAGGGACTTGAAGAGCTAAAAAAAGCTGATAAGGCCGAGATTGACCAGACAATAGAGGCTATCAAAAAATGTCATTTATTGTTCATCAGTAGTTCAGAGAAGGGGGCCGCAAAGGAAATCACAGATTTGGTTAAAGGTTGCGGTGTCCTGACGGTTGGAGATATGCCGGAATTCCTTGAATCCGGCGGCGGAATTATCAATTTCCTAATGGAAGAGGGAAAGATTCGATTTGAAATCAATGTTACTGCCGCTGTACAAGCCAAACTTCAAATCAGGTCTCAGCTTTTGAGGCTGGCGAAAAATGTAATCGGCGAAGCATCACAGAAGGCAAAAGAATAATGAAGTCTATTTTGCGAAACATAACGATAAAGTATAAGCTTATGGCGATTGTCATGCTGGCATGTCTGACAGGATTAATCATGGCCGGAGTGGCATTTATAGGCTGGGAGCAAAATATGTTTCGCAATACAATAGTGCAAAATTTGTCAACCCGGTCGGAAATGATAGCGGATAACTGTAAAGCGGCTCTGGCTTTTCAGGACAACAAAGATGCAGAGAAAACACTACAGTCTCTGCATGTGGATACTTCCATCACTTTTGGTTGTGTTTATAACGATAAAAATGAACTTTTTGCGGCGTATTATCGCGCTGATAATAAGATTAAAACTATTCCTCGCGAGTTCAAGAAAACGGGTTTTATTTTTGGTGGCGGCTTTCTAACAGTAGCCAGTCCGGTTATTCTTGATAACGAAGTAATTGGCACGGTTTGTCTGCAGTCGGATTTGAAACTTTTGTATACGACACTGACACGCAGCATTCAGATAATTATAGTTGTTATATTTATTTCTTTGCTTGGAGTGTTTTTAGTGTCAACACGGCTTCAGGCGGTTATTTCCAACCCGATTTTAAGTTTGGCCCAGCTCGCAAAGGCTGTTTCAGAGAAGAAGGATTATTCTTCCAGGGCTTTAAAAGAGAGTAATGATGAAGTGGGTTCGCTTATTGACGCATTCAACGGAATGCTTGAACAAATCCAAAAACGCGACTCGGAATTGCTCGATGCCAAAGAGGGCCTGGAAGTGAATGTACAGGAGCGTACCGCAGAGCTTAGCAAGGCCAAACAAATGCTGCAGGTTGTTATGGACAATATACCTCAATCCATATTCTGGAAGGATAAAAATTTGGTTTACCTTGGCTGCAACACCAATTTCGCGATAGATGCAGGTCTTGATAAACCTGAAAATATCATAGGGAAAACAGATTATGACCTGGCGTGGAAAAAGGAAGAAGCAGACTTACTCCGTGAGTACGACCGCAAGGTTGTGGATTCCAATATGCCTCAATATCATATTACTGAACAACAGCAGCAATCTAATGGAAAACAAGCATGGCTTGACACGAATAAAGTGCCGCTGCATGATGGAAACGGCAATGTAGTCGGAATCATTGGAACTTATGAGGACATTACCGATAGAAAGAGAGCTGACGAACAACTTCGAAAACTAAACGACGACCTTGCCGATGCCGTAAGTAAGCTCGAAGAAGCCAATCAGGAAATGAAAAACTTCGTCTATATAGCATCGCATGACCTGAGAGAACCTTTGAGAAAAATTACTGCTTTCGGGTCTATGCTCGAAAAATCACTCAAAGACAAACTCGTCACTGACGACGCTGAGAACCTTCGTTATATGGTAGATGGCGCCCAGCGAATGAATAAGATGATAGAAGGACTGCTTGTCTATTCGAGAGTAAGCTCGAAATCACCGGTATCGCAGGTTGTTGACCTTAATGAGATAGTCAAACAGCTGCAACAGGTTGAACTTTCGGTGCTGCTGCAGGAAAAGGGAGTTGTTCTGGAAATACCGCAACTGCTGCCTACTGTTAAAGTTGACCCCGCCCAGATGCGTCAGCTTATGCAGAATCTTGTCGCCAACGGAATAAAGTATCAGAAGAAGGATAATATTCCTCACATAACTATAACCAGTAAACCTGCCGCCAATGGTATGGTAAGGGTAGAGGTAACTGATAACGGCATAGGTATTAAACCTGAGTATCAGGGGGGTATGTTTGTGATGTTCAAGCGTCTGCATACGAGAACCGAGTATGAAGGCACCGGTATTGGTCTTGCCGTTTGCAGGAAGATAGTTGAGCGTCATGGCGGCCAAATAGGAATTGAATCCCAGGAGGACAAGGGTTCAACATTCTGGTTTACGATGCCTGTTGCTGAGACAACAGTAACTGCCGGAGTAGAAGTTGCAGCAGAAAAGGTCTCATAACAAAAACAGGTCGAGATAGCAATTATGTTAAATTCCAAAAGTAATATGTTCTGGAAGCGAATAGGCGTCATTGCCGCAGCGGCAATAGTTATTGTCATTGGTACATCTGTGCTTCTGAAACTCGACCCATTCAAAGTGTCGGCGTATGACAATACCGGTAACGATTTGCAGCCGCAGCAGCAGATAGTAAAAACAGTTCCTGACAAACAGTATAAAATCTTTCACGTTATGAGTTATAATTCGCCCTGGGAATGGACGGATAATCAGCTTAGCGGATTCCAGGCTGCTATGCAGGGACTGAATGTTCAGTACCACGTTATGCAGATGGATACAAAGCGGAAAAGCGATGAAGCCTGGAAACTGGAAATCGCAAAAGAGATACGCGGCGCTATCGATACTTCCAAACCGGACCTTATTTTTGCCAGTGATGATAACGCCCAGTTATATGTCACAAAATATTATGTTAATTCATCAATTCCGATTGTTTTCAGTGCGGTTAATGAAGACCCGGCAAAATACGGCTTTACCGGCTCTAAAAATGTAACCGGCGTGCTGGAAAAGATGCACTATGCGGCGACTCTGCGTCTGCTCAAAAAACTGGTTCCGAATGTTCGAAAAGTTGTGATGATTACCGATACCGGAACGATGTGGCCGGCCCTGATTGCAGAAATGAAACAGCAGCAGGATCAGTTCCCGGACATAGAGATTGTTAGTTTCGACATTATACCGACATTTGCTGAATTCAAACAAAAGGTTCTGGCTTACCAGAATCAGGTTGACGCTGTGGGATTTTTAGGTGTTTTCGAATTTAAGGATGAAACCGGAAAGAACGTGTCGATAGAAGATGTTTGCAGATGGCTTGGGGCAAACAGCAGCCTTCCGGATTTTTCATTTTGGGAAGACAGGATATCGAAAGGAACATTATGCAGTGTTTCCGTATCTGCGTATGAGCAGGGATATCAGGCAGGGTTGTATGCCCGAGGTATACTGGTTGATGGGAAAAGCCCTTCCGCATTTCCGATGATTTCTACGGATAAGGGGATTCCGCTTATTAATCTGGCAACCGCTAAAAGACTGAATATTAAACCAGGAGCCGATATACTGTTGACCGCTAAAGTCATACAGGATATCACGTTGAAATGAGTTGATGTTGATGAAACTGAGTATAAGAACAAAAATTTTGGTGGCTTTTGCAGCTACGCTGGTTATCACAAGCGCGCTGAATCTGTTTTTTATCAGTCAAATTCTGAAAAAAAACTATAGCACTGCTCTGCATTCAGAATTACTAATATTGGGAGATAATCTTCAGACACAGTTGAAACGAATTACTTCATTGGGGATACCAACCAGGGATATTGAGGGGTTCGGCCAGCAGTGTCTTGATCTTGTAAGGAAAAATGAACACATCACACGGGCAATGATAATTGACAGGGATGGGACAATAATTTTTCATAGCGATCCTTCCCGGCAGGGCAAAAAGCTTCTTCATCAGAAAATACTTTCATCTATCCAGACAGGCAAAACAGAAGTTTATTCCATCGCCGAGAACGGTGAGAACATTTATTTTGCCGTACTTCCTTTTGGAGACAATCCGGACCATTCTGAATATGCTGTTGTAATTTGTTCGCCGGCCAACATCATTAATAACAATATTTTAAAATTAATCAACAAATGCAACATTGTGCTGTTTTCCACTTTTATCCTGGGTGCTTTATTGCTGTTAGTTATTTTGACAACTATGCTGACCAGGCCTCTGGCTGTCATATTAAATACTATGAAGGATATCACTAAAACACGGGACCTTCACAAAAGAGTTAATATTAATACATACGATGAAATCGGTCAGATTGCGGACGCTTTTAATACGATGACCGCTGACCTGCAGCATACCACTACCTCGATAGACAGTCTTAATCGTGAAATCAACGAGCGTAAAAAAGTGGAAGATGAACTGCGATGCAGCGAAACACGGTTTCAGCAAATCGTCAGTAATGCCGCTGAATGGATATGGGAAGTTGATGCGAATGGTTTATATACCTATTCAAGTCCGATTATTGAAGAATTGCTCGGATATAAACCCGAAGAAATAGTCGGGAAAAAATACTTTTATGACCTGTTTTTGGACAGAGACAGAGATGAATTAAAAAAGCTGTCGCTTGAAGGTTTCGCACAAAAACAGCCTTTTAAAGAGTTTCTTAATCCGAATGTACACAAGAACGGCCGAGTTGTCTGGCTGATGACCAGTGGGGTTCCTATACTTGATGATAACGGCAATCTCATTGGTTATAGAGGTTCAGATATAAATATTACAGAACGCAAGGAAGCCGAAGAGGAAATCCAAAAGTCCAAAAAGGTTCTTCAGGATATGATAAATGCGATGCCGTTTGGGATCGTAGTTATTGGGAAAGACAAGAAAATCAGACAGGCTAATCCCATCGCTCAGCAACTTACAGGCTTTAGCGAGAATGAGCTTGTAGGGCATTTGTGCCATAAAACCTTGTGCCCCGCTGAACATGACAATTGTCCTATTATTGATAAAAATCAGAAAGTTGACTATTCCGAAAGAAAGTTGATTACAAAAGACAAAAAAGTAATTCCAATTATCAAAAACGTTATACAACTCAGGCTTGGCGACGAAGAGGTTCTGCTCGAAGCCTTTGTCGATATTACAGGGCGCAAAGAATCTGAAAAGAAACTGAAACAGCTCAATGATAGTCTTGAAGATGCAAACGAGGAGATGAAGAACTTTGTCTTTGTAGCATCACATGATTTGCGGGAGCCTTTACGAAAAATTTCTTCTTTCGGCTCAATGCTGCAGAAGTCTCTCGAAGGAAAACTTGACCCTGATAACGCTGAAAATCTCCATTTTATGATAGAAGGCGCTCAGCGGATGAATAGTATGATTGAAGGGTTGCTTGCTTATTCAAAGGTGAGTACAAAAGCGCAGATGCTTCAAACCGTTGACCTTAATGAAATTATTAAACAGTTGCGGCAGATTGAACTTTCCGTATTACTTCAGGAAAGGAAGGTTGTTATCGATATACCGCAGCCTCTGCCTAATGTTAAAGTTGACCCCGTTCAGATAAGTCAGCTTATGCAGAATCTCATTGCCAACGGCATAAAGTATCAGAAGAAGGGTAATATTCCTCGCATAACAATAACCAGCAAACCTGCCGTTGATGGTATGGTAAGAATAGAAATAACGGATAACGGCATAGGCATTAAGCCTGAGTATCAGCAGTCGATATTTGTGATGTTCAGGCGACTGCACGACGATAATGAGTATGAAGGCACTGGCATTGGCCTTTCGGTTTGCAGGAAGATAGTTGAACGTCATGGCGGCCAGATAGGAATTGAGTCCGAAGAGAATAAGGGTTCGACGTTCTGGTTTACAATGCCGGTCGCAGAGAAAACAGTAACTGCCGAAATAAAAGTTAAGGAGGAGTAAGATTTTTACGAAATAACTAATAGATTAAAAACACCTGTCGATTTTTAAAAAATAAGTATCCAAAATAGCTACGGTGCCGGTTGAATAGGGCCGGCAACGGAGGACTGGATTCGCAGCTGAATATAAATAAGCTGAGTAGAAAGGGGTCGACATGGAAAATGTGGTAAGACAAGTTAATATTCTTCTGGTAGAAAATGACTCGGGAGACCAGAAGCTGATTAAGACAGCTATTTTAAGCCAGAATGACAGAGTTAATATTGAAATTGTTTCCAGTGGCGAGGCTGCACTTGATTATTTGCGGTCAGGCATGAAGGATTCGTGGCACTATCCAAGGCCCGGTTTGATACTGCTTGATCTGAATATGCCTGGAATGGGCGGCAAGGGATTTATGAAAGTAATTAAGGCTGATGATGATTTATGTTCAATTCCGGTTGTTGTTGTTACGACATCCGATTCGGAAGTTGACATAGAAGAGTGTTACGCGATGCATGCTGCCGGTTATATTCAGAAGTCTGCTGTTCCGCGGGAATTCAGCGAGGTTCTTCAAAAGCTGGCCCGTTACTGGTTCGCAAACACAGCTATGCTAAGCAGTTAATTTAGAAGTTTAAATACTATCGCTAAAATTATCGGGAGTTCAAGATGAAAGTATATAAAGCGGTAACAATAATGTTGGTCGAAGACGACCCTGGCGATCAGAAACTTATAAAGATGTCGCTTGAAGATCAGCGTATAACAAATTCGCCGATTGTTGCGGGCAGTGGTGAAGAGGCGTTTGAATATCTGCATAAATGCAAAACGGACGAAGGTGTTACAATGCCTGACTTGATTCTGCTTGACTTAAATATGCCCGGCATGGGCGGCAGAGAGTTCTTAAGGCAGATAAAGTCGAACCCTGACTTTGAGATTATACCGGTCGTGATTCTTACAACCAGTGATTCTGACAAGGATATACTCGAAAGTTTCAAGCTTCAGGCGGCCGGTTATATCAAAAAGCCTGTAACACTTCCCGATTTTCAGGCTGTTATGCAGACGTTAAGCGACTACTGGTTTACTATATGTAAGCGGATATCTCATGAGCCAAACAGACAACACACTAAATGTTTTATTAGTTGATGACGACGAACTTGATCGCAGACTTGTCAAGCTGGTTTTAATCCAGGCTTCAGGTACGGTACGGTTCAATATTGATTCTGCGCCGTTACTTAGCGAGGCGATGGAGAAGCTTAAGACTTCGAGTTTTGATATCGTCCTTCTCGACCTGAATCTGCCCGACAGCAGAGGAATAGAAAATGTTCAGAAAGTATCCGGCCTTGTACCAAATGCCCCGATTATTGTGCTTACCGGGCTCGATGACGAAGAAGTAGGTCTTGAGGCGATACGCTGTGGTGCAGAAGATTATCTTGTAAAGGGCAGCGGGCTTGAATATACGCTTGTCAGAACTATAAGGTACGCCATTGAGAGAAAGAAGACCGAATCCAGCCTTCTTGAAGCCAAACTTGAGCTCGAACAGATAAACGCAAGACTGGTAAAGGCAACCGCTACAGCCAACAAAATGGCTGAAGAGGCTGATAAGGCAAACACCGCCAAAAGTCAGTTTTTGGCGAATATGAGTCATGAAATCAGAACGCCGATGAATGCTATTATCGGTTTTAGCGAAGTTTTGTTTGAAGAACCGCTGGCAAAGGAACAGAAGGAATATGTCAGACTTATTCTCGACAGCGGCAGGCATTTGCTTGGTTTGGTCAATGACATCCTCGATTTCTCAAAAATTGAATCCGGCCGGACAAAAACTGAAAATATAGAATGCAGTGTTCCTGAAATGCTTGCAAATGTGGAATCAGTGATGAGGCCGGTTGCCAAACAGAAAAATCTCGAATTTACGGCTACCTGTGCACCAGACATTCCTCAGACGATAATAACTGACCCTGTAAGGCTGCGTCAGTGTCTTACTAACCTTATCAGTAATGCGATAAAGTTTACCGAACAGGGAAATGTAAAACTGGCCATAGGACTTGTCACGAAAGAACAGAAACAATTTATAGAGTTCCAGATTGCCGATACAGGCATTGGAATACCTTCTGACAGGCAGAATGCGATTTTCCAGTCATTTACGCAGGTTGACGGCAGCACAACTCGAAAATACGGCGGAACAGGATTGGGACTGGCCATAACTAAACAGATTATTGTGCTTATGGGCGGCGATATAAGTTTTGTAAGCCAGGAAGGCAAAGGCTCGACATTTACGTTTATTATACCTGTCAACGGCGTACCTGATAGACGTCGGGAAGCCGATACGCAAGTGATTAAGAATGGTTACAATCAGGAAAATGTGGAATTGGACAACCAGTTTTCAGGCAGGGTGCTTGTTGTAGACGATAACCAGACCAATCAAATGCTTATAAAACTTCTGCTTGAAAAACTTGGTTTTGTTGTCACGATTGCCAAAGATGGATTCGAGGCTGTTGAAGCTGTCAATGGAAATGCATTTGACCTGATTTTTATGGATATGCAAATGCCGAATATGAACGGCTATGATGCCACCAAAAGGTTACGCAATCTGGGAGTCAAAACTCCGATAATTGCTATAACGGCAGATGTTACGCCTGAAGAGAAAGGAAAGTGCCTTGAAATCGGTTGCGATGATTATACCCCCAAACCAATCGACCGGAATCATTTTATAAAGGTAATCGGCAAATATCTGACTCCTGCCGCTTCGGTTAGCGTATAGGATACAGTTTATTTCCCGCCATAAATAAATCTCAGCTTACCCGCATTTGGAATAAGAGCAATCCTGGAATTACCAGCTCTGAATCCGCTTGG
>Ga0315278_10000197_pt1 | contig 54573 bp, 7 predicted proteins | sample YL17G06_0_MG_FD_203880 | JGI IMG/M metagenome (GOLD analysis project Ga0315278, IMG submission 203880) | Sediment microbial communities from Yellowstone Lake, YNP, Wyoming, USA - YL17G06_0 | ecosystem: Environmental > Aquatic > Freshwater > Lake > Sediment | place: USA: Wyoming | collected... | reverse complement strand
ATGCCTATGTGCTGGAGGGGGAATTGGATATAATGCGGTTGGATAAGATCTTCAGGAAGTTGATCCGCCGGCATGAAAGTTTGCGTACTTCGTTTATCGTGGTAAACGAGGAACCGGTTCAGAGAATCCATGATGAGGTTGAATTTAATATCGAATATTATGATTCGACCGCAGACGAATGCTGTTCCGGACAAACACGGATTATTCGCTCTTTTATTCGACCTTTCGATCTTTCCCATGCACCGCTGTTGAGGGTCGGTGTGATAAAAGAAACGGAAATAAAACATATCCTTATCGTGGACATCCATCATATTGTGACGGATGGTACTTCGATGGAATTACTTATAAAGGAATTCAAGGTTTTTTATACAGGGGAAGAATTGCCGCAGGCGCGAGTACAGTACAGAGATTATGCCTGGTGGCAAAATTGTGGGGAGCAGAAAGAAGTCATCAGGCAGCAAGAAGTGTACTGGTTGGAGCAGTTCAGTGGTGAAATCCCGGTATTGGAATTACTTACAGATTTCCCCAGGCCGGCGGTGCAGAGTTTTGAGGGACATTCGATTGGTTTTGAAATTGCGGCCCCTGAGATGGAGGATTTAAGAAGAATGGCCGCGCGGGAAGGGGCCACATTGTACATGGTATTACTGTCGATAACAACTATTTTCTTCTCCAAATTATCCAACCAGGAGGATATCATTGTAGGGACACCCACAGCGGGTCGCCGGCATGCAGACCTTGAAAATATCATCGGGATGTTTGTTAATACTCTGGCGCTGAGAAATTTCCCGGTGGGAGAAAAACGGTTTACGGCTTTCCTGGGAGAGGTCAAGGAAAGAACATTGAACGCTTTTGAAAACCAGGATTATCAATTCGAGGACCTGGTGGAGCGGGTATTGGTCAGCAGGGACCCCGGCCGAAATCCATTGTTCGATGTGATATTTGCATTGCAAAATATGGAGGCGCAAACAGACGACATAACGGAAGTAGAGATACCCGGCCTGCGGGTGAGCCCTTATAATAGAGAAGGTCAGACTGCAAAATTTGATATTACGTTGTCCTGTTTCGAGGGAAGTGAGAGTTTGTTTTTTATGCTTGAATACTGTACCAGGCTCTTTAAGGAGGAAACGGTCGAGCGTTTTAGCGATTATTTTAAGAACATCGTATCTTCGATCATTGAAAATCCGGGGCGGCGGATAAAGGATATCGAGATACTTTCCGAAGCGGAAAAGCGGCAGCTCCTGGTAGAATTTAACGACACGGGAGAACCATATCCCAATGATAAAACCATCCCCCAATTATTCCAGGAGCAGGTGGAAAGAACACCGGATCATATTGCCGTCGTAGGGGCAGCCGCTGTAGAGACGTTGCGCGCAACGTCTCTACAAATAACCTACCGCGAATTGAATGAACAATCCAACCGGCTGGCCTTTTTGTTAATAGAAAAAGGCGTCAGGGCGAACAATATTTTGGGGATTATGGTGGAGCGATCTATCGATTTGGTTATCGGTATCATGGGCATTTTGAAAGCTGGGGGCGCTTATTTGCCCATCGATCCGGGGTATCCCCAGGAACGTATCGATTATATTTTGAAAGACAGTAATGCAAAAATTTTGATAAATAAATCCGAAATTCGAAATCCGAAATTCGAAACAAACCCCAATGCTCAAAAAATAAATGTTCAAAACAAAAACTTTGAAGATTTGATGGTTTTGAATTTTGAGAATTTGAATTTTGAATTTGTTTCGAATTTCGATATTCGTGCTGCGAATTCTAATTCTTCAAATTTAGCTTACATCATCTACACTTCCGGCACCACGGGGAGACCAAAGGGGGTGATGGTTTCTCAACGGTCGCTGGTCAATCTATGTACGTGGCATAACCGGTATTATGAGGTGACAGAGGAGGACCGGGTTGTGCAGTATGCTTCTTTCAGTTTCGATGCATCCGTATGGGAAATTTTCCCCTATTTGATCAAAGGAGCAACTTTTAATATTATCGGCGATGAGATCAAATCGGACATTTCTGCGTTGAATGTTTATTTTGATGTTCACTGTATAACCATGGCGTTTTTACCTACCCAGGTATGTGAACAGTTTATGCAGTTTTCAAACCGTTCGCTGCGGATTTTGCTTACCGGAGGGGATAAGTTACACATGTATATACCCCGATCTTATGTGTTGTATAACAATTACGGGCCAACGGAGAATACGGTTGTGACGACTTTCTATCGTATGGAGAGTTGGAGTTATAATATTCCCATCGGCAGGCCTATAGCCAACAATCGTATTTATATATTGCATAAAGACAGTTTGGCATTGCAGCCCATAGGAGTTGCCGGTGAATTGTGTATTGGTGGAGACAGTTTGGCGGTGGGTTATTTAAACTGCCCCGAATTAACCGCGGAGAAATTTATTATGCACCACTCTCCACTCTATCGCACCGGCGATCTGACGCGGCGGTTGTACGACGGAAACATCGAATTCCTGGGCCGCATCGATTACCAGGTAAAGATCAGGGGATTCAGGATCGAACTGGGCGAGATCGAATCTCAGTTATTGAAAAATGATTCGATAAAAGATGCCGTTGTGCTAATGCTGGACAGGGAAGGGCAAACCGGGGAAAAATATTTATGCGCGTATATTGTTATGGCAAAGAAACTCCAATTGGACCCAGCGGTTCTCAAGCAGTATCTTTCAAGCTGTTTGCCCAATTACATGATACCTTTGTATTTTATACAGGTAGAGGGCATTCCGTTGACGCCCAATGGGAAAGTAGATCGGAAAGCATTGCCGGAACCAGGGATTACGCCGGGGGAAGATTATGCGGCGCCGGGAAATGAGATAGAAGAAAAAATTACGGCCATATGGTCCGAAGTGCTGGGCATAGGAAAAAGTAAGATAAGTATCGACGCCGACTTTTTCGATTTAGGTGGGCACTCGTTGAAAGCCACGGTAATGATTGCAAAGATACACAAAACGCTTAATTTAAAATTGGAATTGGTCCAGGTTCTTAGATATCCCACCGTCAGAGGCATCGCTTCGCTTATTCAAGCCCTGGGTTGGTTAAATACCACCGATACCACTGAATCTACCCGTGATATTAATGAGGGGCCGGAAATCGAAGAAATAATTTTGTGAATATGAATCGGGAGATGAATTGTAAATAATGGAGTTAATGATGGAACTGGCGGAAAGAATTGCGAAAATGTCGCCTGAACAAAGAAAACTGCTGGAATTGAAACTTAAACAGCAGGGTATGGAGGGGCTTAAAGCTCCCGGGAGAAAAGAGAGTCTATACCGTACATTGGAACCGGTGGAAAAGAAAGAATACTATGTACTTTCATCTGCCCAAAAGCGATTTTTCATGCTCCAGCAGTTGGATATGGGGGGCATGGTTTTCAATATGTTCCATATGATGGCAGTAGAAGGTAGATTAATGAAAAACCAATTGGAAGAAGCCCTCTATAAATTGATAAACAGGCATGAAAGTTTACGTACTTGCATCGATATGTTCGATGAAGAACCCCGACAAAAAATTGTCCCGGAAGTGGCATTCGATCCTGAATATTTTGAAACAGACCGGGAGGAAGAACTCGATAGGATTATCCGTAATTTTTCTCGGCCTTTCGATTTAAAAAAGCCGCCGCTGCTGAGGTTGGGACTCATCAAGTTGGCAGAGGAAAAATATTTTTTGTTGTTCGATATGCATCATATTATTTCCGATGCCACCTCTGTGAACCTATTGGTAAAGAACCTTATTGCTTTTTATGCCGGGAAAGAACTTCCTCCTTTGAAAATCCAGTACAAAGACTTCTGCGAATGGCAAGACCGCCTTCTAATGTCCGGGGAAATAAAAAAACAGGAGGAGTATTGGTTGAATTATTTAGTCGGGGATTTACCGGTTTTGAATATGCCCACTGATTACCCCAGACCCTCATTTCAAAATTATGAGGGGGGCAGTATCGATTTTCAATGGGACCCGGAATTTACCCGGCAATTGAAACAGTTGGCGCGAGAAACCGGGGCCACCCTATTTATGGTGCTGTTGGCAATTTACTCTATCTTGTTAAGTAAGTATACCCGGCAGAAAGACATCATTATCGGTTTACCCATTGCCGGGAGGAACCATACGGACCTGGAAAATGTGATCGGGTTATTTATCGAGACATTGGTGCTGAAAATCAGGTTGGAAGGAGAAAAAATTTTTTCAGAGTTCCTGGAAGAGGTGAAACAAAATACATTGAACGCATTTGAGAACCAGGTATATCCCTTCAGGGAGCTGTTGAAGAAATTGGGGGATGAAAGTGATTTCAGTCGCAATCCCCTTTTCGACGCCATGTTGATCATGCAGAAACGGGATACCGACCTGGAAAAGTTCCAGGTAGGGGACATCAATGTTGCCCCGTATGAGCGACCGGCCCCCATCGAAGCCAAAGTGGATATTAACCTCGATGTAAAAGATAAGGAAGGCAAACTCTTTTTCACCCTGGAATATTGCAGCAAGCTATTTAAAAGGGAGACCATGGAAAGATTTATCGTTTTTTTCAGGGAAATTGCTTCCACAGTTGCCTATAATAAAGGGATAAAATTGGATGATATCAAGATATCACATGATTTATTGACTGCCGCTTCAGGTGTATATAAAGGTATGGAAAGCGAATTTGAATTTTAAAAAATATTTTTTTATGGAAACGTATGGGGACTATGAAAGCGATTCCGAAGTATTTGCGCCAGATGGCAGCGCGCCTAAACCAGGTTGCACAGGGCTTGTGTCAGATTGCACGAAGCCTGTGCAAGATCGCACGGGGCTTGTGTCGGATAGCACAGCGCCCGTGCATGATCGCACGCGACTTGTGTCGGATGACACGGAGCCTGTGCAAGATCGCACGGGGCTTGTGTCGGATAGCACAGCGCCCGTGTTAGATCGCACGGGGCTTGCGCCGGATGACGCGGCGCTTGTGTTAGATTGCACAGGGCTTGTGTAATATGACACGACGCCTGTGCAAACAAGTTAATGCCAGGATAATTTGAAGATAAGAATAATGAATGGGGATTTAAGAGAATTAAAAGTCTAAGCCCCCGGGAGCGGGGCTAATGGAAGAATCGATTATTGAATTAGGAGACTCGAAATGGAAATTAAAAGTTCATTTGATAAATTGGCGCTGGCTGCCGGTCAGAACGTGAAAGAAAGGAAGTACTGGTTGAATAAATTAGCGGGGGAGTTAGTAAAGACTCATTTCCCCTATGATTATAGAAAAAAAAGAATGAATAAGAAAAGCACCGTAATGGAATCGGTAAAAAGCGTAAAATTCAGGTTTCCCGGTCCCCTCTACGCAAAAATGATGAAATTAAGCGGCGGCGCCGATGTGAAACTGCATATGATCCTGGTAACAGGAATGTTCGTACTTTTGCATAAATATACCGGTAATAACGATATTATGATCGGGTCGCCGATATTCAAACAGGAGATCGAAGGCGAGTTTATTAATATTGTGCTTGTGTTCAGGAACGAAACGGCAGCCTATATGAGTTTCAAAGAATTGCTGCAGGAAGTGAGAAACACAATTATCGAAGCCGATGAGAATCAAAATTATCCCCTGCAGGTATTGCCGGAAGAGCTGAATATGCCGGTTATAGGGGATGAATTTCCTTTATTCGATACGGTACTTTTATTGGAAAACTTGCATAACAAAAATTATCTCCAGGGAATCTGCTATAATATGTTGTTTTCTTTTTCCAGGACGGTTGACCATATTGAAGGGGTTGTCGAATATAATTCACTGTTGTACCGGGAGGATACGGTCGGGCGAATTGTCGATCATTATCTACATATATTGGACCAGGCGCTTACCTGCATCGATTTACCCCTATATGACCTGGACTTGTTGTCGGACCGGGAGAGACAGCAATTGGTGTGTGATTTTAATAATACGGAAGCCGATTACCCCAGGGATAAACTTCTTCACCGGTTATTCGAGGCGCAGGTAGAACGAACCCCCGATAAAATTGTCGTGGTAGGGGAGAGCCTGGAGTTAGACGTTTTTATGCCGCTGACGTACGGGGAGTTGAACACTCGTGCCGACCGGTTGGCCCAGGCGCTTCGGGAAAAGGGAGCGGAACCGGATACTATTGTGGCCCTCATGGTGGAACCGTCGATTGAAATGATGATAAGCATTTTAGGGATACTAAAATCCGGCGGCGCTTATTTGCCAATCGATCCGGAGTACCCGCAAGAACGGATCGATTATATATTGAAAGACAGCGGAGTTAAAATACTATTAACCGCTAATGAAATAGCCTCTCTTTCTTCAAAATCCGTTTTTAATTCTCATCATTCATCAGTCATCATTCATCATTCAAATCAGCTTTCTTACATCATCTACACTTCCGGCACCACGGGTAAACCCAAAGGCGTGATGGTGGAACATCGAAATGTGGTTGCTTATGTGTATGCCTTTTTACGGCAGTTTCATATAGATTCCACGGATACGGTGATTCAATTGGCTTCTTATTGTTTCGATGTCTTTGTGGAAGAGGTTTTCCCTGTTTTGTCGAAAGGAGGAAGGCTTGTCATTCCTGGTCGGACTGAAATCGTGGAGATCGAAAATTTATCGCTGTTGATTGCTGAATACCGTGTTACCATGATTGATTGCACGCCTTTGTTGTTGAATGAATTCGATAAATTTCATGCCGACGCCGGCGGCGCGGCATTGGAATCCGTTCGTACTTTTATTAGTGGTGGCGATGTTTTAAAACCGAGGTATGTAGAGCACCTGATAAAAACCGGTAGGGTTTATAATACCTACGGCCCCACCGAGAGTACTGTATGCGCCGCTTATTATCATTACACGGGCAACGGCGCCGTCGGTGATTTATCGTCTATACCCATCGGAAAACCCATATCAAATTACAAAATTTATATCCTGGATGAACATCGAAAACCAGTTCCCATCGGTGTGGCCGGTGAGTTATGCGTTTCCGGCCCCGGTGTTGTGCGGGGTTATCTAAACCGGCCCGAATTAACCTCAGAGAAATTCAAAAGAAATGTCATTAGTCAATCGTCATTTGTCATTAGTAGTCCTTCTAATCTTCCCAATGACCAATGTCCAATGACTAATGACTGTTTTTATCGCACCGGCGACCTGGCGCGTTGGCTTCCGGATGGCCCCCCGGCGGGGGGAGCCACTAAAGGTATTATCGAGTTCCTGGGCAGGATCGATCAACAGGTAAAGATCAGGGGGTACCGGATCGAATTGAGAGAAATCGAAGCGCAATTAGCGAAACATGAACTGGTAGATACCGCAGTGGTCATCGACCGACAGGAAGAGGACGGCGACAAGTATTTGTGCGCTTATATAGTTTCCAGGGAACCTTTCGATCTTTCGACGCTCAGGAATTATCTTTTGCAGAGCTTGCCGGAATATATGATCCCCGCATTTTTTACACCGGTGGCTCAAATTCCCGTCACCCCTAACGGTAAAGTGGATCGAAAAGCGTTACCCGAGCCAATGATAGCAAAAGTCAAAGACTATGTCGCACCTGGAAATAAAATTGAAGAAAAGCTGGTGGAAATATGGGCCGAAATATTGAATTTGAACAAGGAAGCGATTAGTGTCGACAGGGATTTTTTCGAGTTGGGCGGGCATTCGTTAAAAGCCACTGTACTGGCATCGAGAATTCATAAGGAACTGGATATAAAGTTACCGGTGTTGCAAATATTCAGGGACCAGACCATAAGAAAGTTATCCCAACATATCAGCCTAACCACACCCGCAGAGAAAAGGTTTGTCGGCATAGAGCCTGCTGAAAAAAAAGAATATTACGTATTATCATCTGTCCAGAGGCGGATGTATTTTATATTCCAATTGGAGGAAGATACTACGGTTTACAATGTACCGGATATTATTCCATTGGAAGAAAAGTTGGATAAGGAACGGTTGGAGAAAACCTTCAACCAATTGATCCTGCGGCATGAAAGTTTTCGCACTTCGTTTCAATTGATCGACCAGGAACCTGTGCAGAAGGTCCATGATGAGGTAGAATTTAAAATCGAAATATTAGGGATTAGGGATCAGGAGTCATGGCTCAGCGGTTTCATTCGACCTTTTGATCTTTCCCGTGCGCCGCTGCTGCGGGTGGGATTGGTAAAAACAGGAGAAGGGAATAATTTGTTACTGGTGGATATACACCACATCATCATGGATGCAGTATCCATGGATGTATTAAAGGGAGAGTTTGCGAAACTGTACGCAGGGGAGCGTGGGGCGTTGCCGGCGTTGAACCTGCAGTACAAGGACTATTCCCAATGGCAGCAGCGTGAGCGGGAGAGGGGGGCCTTAAAGGCTCAAGAAAAATTTTGGTTGGAGATTTTAGCCGGGGAACTACCGGTTCTTCGATTACCCATAGATTTCCCCAGGCCGTTGGTACAAAATTTTGAAGGGAATAACCTGGACTTCCAGTTGGAAGAAAAAGAGGTACTACGGTTAAAAGAACTGGCTTCTGAATCGGGTTCGACCCTTTATATCGTGCTCCTTGCCCTTTTCAACATAATTCTTTTCAAACTCAGCGGCCAGGAAGATATCGTTGTGGGGTCGCCTGTGGCCGGACGCAGCCATGCCGATCTGCAGCAGATCATCGGGATGTTTGTCAATTCGCTGGTGATAAGAAACTATCCGTCCGGGGAGAAAACCGTTGCAGCTTTCATCCAGGAGGTAAAAAACAGCGCCCTGATGGCGTTTGAGAACCAGGATTACCCTTTTGAAGACCTGGTGGAGAAGTTGGCGATCGTTAGGGATACCGGTAGGAACCCTGTTTTCGACGTGATGTTTGCGCTGCAAAACCTGGCTGAGCAAGGGAAGGAGTTAGATCGCAACACCTATGGTTATAAATGCAGGGTTGCAAAATTCGATATAATATTATTTGCCCTGGAAACCGGGGAAAATCTCGTTCTTTCGTTGGAATATTGTACCCGGCTCTTTAAAGAGGATACTGTTGAGCGGTTTATCGGCTATTTTAAGAATATCGTAACTTCCATTGTCGAGAATCCCCGCCGGCGGATATCAGATGTAGAAATGTTGACCGAAGAGGAGAAACGGCGGCTCCTGGTGGAATTTAACGATACGGTGTACCTTTATCCCGGTGACAAGACACTCCACGAATTGTTTGCAGAGCAGGTCGCACAAAACCCGGACCACATTGCTCTTGTGGGGACAGCCCCCGCCCTATGTGGCTGCCCTATTCTGACTTACAGGAAATTAAATGAAAAATCCAACCACCTGGCCGGGATATTAAAGGAAAAAGGTGTCTGTCCAGATACCATTGTGGGAATAATGGTGGAACGTTCCATCGAAATGATAATCGGAATCCTGGGTATATTGAAGTCCGGCGGCGCTTATTTGCCTATCGATCCGGAGTACCCGAAGCAAAGAATCGATTATATGTTGAAAGACAGTGGAGCCAAATTGTTGGTTACCACCAACAAGATAGAAGGTGAGAAGGTGAGAAGGTGGGAAGGTGGGAAAGTTCTTTTAGAAGAAATCTTCAATTCTCCAAGAAGTTCTTCTTACCCTCTTACCTTCTTAACCTCTTACCTTCTAAATTTTTCAAATCTCGCTTATATCATTTACACTTCAGGTTCTACGGGGGAACCCAAGGGCGTGCCCATTACTCATGCGAATTTATCTCCGTTACTGTATTGGGGGTACAGGCATCTGGGATTGGGAGTGAAAGATCGGTTTTTGCAGAATTTATCGTATTATTTCGATTGGTCAGTGTGGGAGATTTTTATGGCCCTCACAACGGGGGCTAGTTTGTACATGGTTCCGAAAGAATTGTTGTTAAACCCGGAGGCGTGTGTGAATTTTATGACCCGGAACAATATTACCGTACTGCATGCAACGCCGACCCAGTATCAGTATTATTTAAAAGCGCCGGAGAGACCCTGGACGTTAGAGTATTTATTTATCGGGGCCGAGAAATTGAATCTGGAACTGGTAGAGAGGAGTTTCGCGTCGGTGAATGCGAATTGTCGTGTATTTAATATGTATGGTCCTACGGAGTGTACTATTATATCGGCGGCGCTGGAAATTGGGCGTCGGGATGCAGCGAAATTCGAAGGTCTGTCTAGTGTACCGATTGGGAGGGCGGTGGGTAACATCGATCTTTTTATCCTGGATAAATATTCAAATGTATGTCCGGTGAATGTAGGAGGTGAGTTATATATAACCGGTGATTGTGTGGCGCGGGGTTATTTGAACAACCCGGAGTTAACCTCTGAAAAATTTATCGATTTTCATCCGTCATCACTCATCATTCATCATTCAAAGCTATATCGCACCGGCGATCTAGCACGTCGGTTGCCGGACGGCAATGTAGAATTTCTGGGCCGCATCGATCAGCAGGTAAAGATCAGGGGCTTCAGAATCGAGTTGGGAGAGATTGAAGCGCAGTTATTGAAAAATGATTCGCTCAAAGAAGCCTTAGTGTTGGACAGGATAGGGGCAAATGGGGAAAAATATTTATGCGCTTATATTGTCATGGCGAAGGGACTCCAACTGGACTCAGAAGTTCTTAAACAGTATCTTGTAAGCCGTTTTCCCGATTACATGATCCCTTCGTATTTTATCCCGGTTGAGGGGATACCGTTGACAGCTAACGGCAAAGTAGACCGGGGAGCGCTGCCGGAACCCGGGATTACGCCGGGAGAGGATTATGCGGCGCCTGGAAATGAAATAGAGGATAAAATTGCAGAGATTTGGTCTGAAGTCCTGGGCATAGAAAAAACTAAGATAAGTACCAACACCAGTTTTTTTAGTTTAGGTGGGCATTCGTTAAAAGCTGCGTTAATGATTTCAAAGATACACAAAACGCTTGATTTCAAATTGCCATTGTTACAGGTTTTTCTAACGCCCACCATAAGAGGTATTGCTTCATTAATTGACGCTATCAATTGGGTAAAGGCTGAGGATCCACACATCGATATTAATGGTGAACTAGAAAGCGAAGAGACAATTATATGAATCCAGGAGACAAAGTGAAAAAAATATTAGCAGGGTTAAATGATACCGGTGTGAAACAATTTGAAGAAGAGATGCCTATTTTGAACCTTCCCACGGATTATCCCAGGTCCTTGATGCAAAGTTACGAAGCAAACCGGGTGAAATTTGAACTGGACCGGGAAGAAACATTATTATTAAGCACGCTGGCAACGGAGCAAGGAATAACCCAGTACATTATTTTGCTGGCCGTATGCAGCGTCTGGTTAGCAAAGCTAAGCGGCCAGGAAGATATCGTCATCGGAACCCCAATCGCCGGTAGGGGGCATGATGTACCGCACGACCTCATCGGCATGTTTGAAAATACCCTGGCATTACGAAATTTCCCGGCGGCGGAGAAAACGGTTACAGATTTTTTAAAGGAGGTAAACGAGAGGACTTTAGCGGCTTTCCAGGAACAAGATTACGCGTTCGCGGACACGTTGGAAAAATTCGCCCTGCATAAGGAAGTTCCCCGGAACCCGCTATTCGATTTGAATTTAGAGTTTTTTGAAAACAATGACCGATTGGTTTTCAGCCTGCAATACAGTACGAAATTGTTTAAAGAGGAAACCGCCCGGCGTTTTGCCGGGTATTTTAAAAATATCATAAATTCCATAACAGGGAATCCCCGGGTTCGTATATCCGCTGTCGAAATGATGGGAAAAGAAGAGAAGCAGAGAATGCTGGAGATAGCGACTGGAATTATAGAACCCTGCGATCTCCATGAGACTGTTCACGGGATGTTTGAAAAGGCGGCGTCGGAAAATGAAGCTAAAATTGCCCTTGTTTTTAGGGGCAGCCACATGTCTTACGGAAAGTTAAACCGTGCATCGAACCAGTTGGCGCGAATCCTGCGGAACAAAGGCGTCGGACCGGATTGGGTTGTGGGCTTGATGGTGGAACGTTCTTTCCATTTAGTCATCGGCGTCCTGGGCATATTGAAAGCCGGCGGGGCGTTTTTGCCCATAGACGCGAAATTCCCGGGACAAAGAAAGCGCTATATGCTCCAGGACGGCAATGTAAAAATATTATTGACTGGCGCTGAAACAACGGGAGAAACCTTATATAACTCCTCGAATATCGAACAAGTCGATATAACAGACGACACTATTTACCGCGGGAATGCAGAAAACCTTGCCAATATTAATAAAGGCTCGGACCTATTGTACGTAATCTTTACATCGGGTTCCACCGGCAGACCCAAGGGCGTTATGCTGGCGCACACCAATCTTGTCAACTTGATAACGTTTCATTATAAGCACACCGACATCGATTGTGGTAAAGTGCTGCAATTTGTCACCATGAGCTTCGATGTATCCTATCAAGAAATATTCGCCGCACTCCTGGCCGGTGGGGAGCTATATTTGATCGTTGAGGAAACCCGCGTTAATATCCCGGTATTATTCGATATTATCGGGAAGAATAGGATCAAAACATTATTTTTACCCATGTCTTTCTTAAAAATGATCTTTAGCCAGGAAGGTTATATCGCCCGTTTTCCCGCTAGCGTGGGCCACATTGTAACCGCGGGAGAACAGGCGGTGGTGAATGAGCGCTTCGGGAAATATTTAAAAGAGAAAAATATATATTTTTATAACCATTATGGGCCGTCGGAAACGCATGTGATAACAACTTTTACCATGTACCCGTGGCAAGATACCCTGGAATTTCCACCCATAGGCAAACCCATCATGAATACCATAATATATATCCTGGATATCGGGGGACATTTGCAGCCGATGGGGGTAGCGGGAGAATTGGTTGCCGGCGGATTGCAGGTCGGTAGGGGATATATGAACAATGTCCAATTAACTTCGGAGAAATTTATTATGCCTTCGGCGACCAGGAACCCTTTTGAAAAAGGGTTCCTGGACTTCCCAAAACTTTTGTTCATTCATCGCTCGCCGTGCTACCGTACCGGCGACCTGGCGCGGTGGTTGTCCGATGGGAATATCGAATTTTTGGGCAGGGTAGACCAGCAAGTCAAAATCAGGGGATTCAGGGTGGAATTGGGTGAAATAGAGAATGAACTCGTTAAGCACAAGGATATAAAAGATGCCGTCGTAATTCCACGGGAGGATGAAACCGGCGATAAATATTTATGTGTCTATTACGTGCCCCATCATCCCAATATCGTGAAGGTAGAGGAATTAACCGCTTATTTATCGAGGTTCTTACCAGGCTATATGATGCCTTTGCATTTTTTAGCCCTGGAGAAAATACCGCTGACTGCCAGCGGTAAAGTAGACCGAAAAGCGCTGCCGCGCCCCGGTCAACTTGAAGCCGGAAGCATTTACGTCGCTCCCGGGAACAAAATCCAGGAGAAACTGGCGGAACTGTGGTCGCAGGTGTTGGGAGTGCGGCAAGAGAAAATAGGCATCAATGACCATTTTTTCCAGGTGGGGGGGCAGTCGTTAAAAGCCGCCATGCTGATTTCCAAAATCCACAGTACATTTAATGTGAGCCTCCCCCTGGTTGAATTTTTCGAAAGCCCCACCATCAGGGCCCAGGCCCGGTATATAAAAGAAGCTGAGTTGACCCGGTACGCCCCCATCGAAGCGGTGGAAAAAAAAGAATATTATGACCTCTCCCCTGCCCAAAAACGGTTGTTCATCATGCACCAGATGGAAGCCCCATACAACATTGGCAACGCCTGGGAAATAAAGGGCCAATTAGATAAGAACCGACTGGCAGCGACGTTCCAACAATTGATCCACAGGCATGAAAGCCTGAGAACATCGTTCCTTACCGTGGAAAATGAACCGGCGCAAAAGATACACAGCGATGTTGACTTTAAAATCGAGGTTTATGATTTAGGGGGCGGGGATCAGGGCGTAAAGATTAGCGCTTTCTTTCGACCTTTCGATTTATCTTGTGCGCCGCTGCTGCGGGCTGGATTGATCAGGACTGGAGAAAATGAGCATATTTTCATGGTGGATATTCATCATATCGTTTCGGACGGACTTTCGCTGGGAATTTTTATAAAAGAATTTATGGCGCTGTACCAGGGCCGGGGCCTACCCCCATTACGGTTGCAGTACAAAGATTACTGCCAATGGTGGAAACAGCAACAGCAGCAACGCATACTGGAAAAACAAGAAGAATACTGGTTGAAGTTATTCGAGACCGAAATACCGGTATTGGAGCTTCCCTATGACTATCCCAGGCCCTCTTTACAGGGTTTCGAGGGCCGCACGATATTTTTCCACCTGGACGTGGAGGAAACAGGGGCGCTGAAACGTTTCGTGTCCCGCGAAAAAAGCGCTCCCACCCTTTACATGGCGCTGCTGGCCTTATTCAATATACTGCTGGCAAAATTGAGCGGGAATGAAGACATTGCCGTCGGAACTCCTGTTCACGGTAGGAAACACATGGATTTGCAGCCGATTATCGGGATGTTTGTGGGGACATTGGCCATGAGATTCTTCCCCGTCCCTGAAAAAACCATTGCGCAGTTTATCCGGGAAGTAAAGGAACACTCGTTGGCCGCCTTTGAGAACCAGGACCATCCATTTGAAGAACTGGTGGAGAAAGTCCTGGAAAACAGGGATCGCGGCCGTAACCCTTTGTTTGATGTCATGTTTGCCGTCCAGGACAGTGAAATATTCCCGGGCTTTGAACTTGAAGGTTTAAGCGTGAAACCCTATAAACATGACAGTGGGACCTCATATTTCGACCTTTTCTGGGAGGTCATCGAAGGTGGGGGCGCATTGACCTTTGCCCTCAATTACTGCGCAAAACTATTTAAAGAAGAGACATTAAAACGATTTTTCACTTATTTTAAGAAAATCGTTTACGCTGCTATTGAGAACCCGCGGGGGAAAATAGGAGAGATAGAGATCATAACAGGGGAAGAGAAGAGAGCGATATTGTATGATTTTAATGATACACAGGCCGGTTATCCGCGGGACAAAACCATCCACCGGATATTCCAGGAACAGGTGGAACGAGCGCCGGACCATATCGCCATCATAGGGGCAGCCCTCTCCCTTTGTGGTTGCCCTGTCTCTGTGACTTACCGCCAATTGAACGAACAATCCGGTCGATTAGCCTGGATGTTGATAGAAAAGGGCGTCCTGTTGGGCGAAATTATAGGCATAAAGATGGAGCGTTCCATCGAAAAAATTATGGGAATTTTAGGGATATTAAAAGCTGGGGGCGCTTATTTATCAATCGATCCGGCGTACCCGCGGGAAAGAATCGATTATATGTTGAAAGAAAGTGCAGCCAAAATCCTATTAACCGCGGCGGATTGCGTTTTTAATTTTCATCATTCATCATTCATCATTCATCATTCAAGCCACCTCGCTTACATCATCTACACTTCCGGTTCCACGGGAAGGCCCAAGGGCGTTATGGTGGAACACCGTAATGTGATCAGGTTGGTAAAAAATACAAATTATGTAGAATTCAAGGAAAATGACCGGCTTTTGCAGACCGGGGCTTTGGAGTTTGACGCTTCGACCTTTGAAATCTGGGGTTCATTACTGAACGGTATGACCCTGGTTATCCTGGCTAAAGATGATATATTAGACCCGGAACGAATGAAATCGCTAATATGGAGATACGATATTTGCACCATGTGGCTGACCTCTCCCCTGTTTAACAGGATGGTGCAGTGGGATGTGGAAATATTTGCGGGGCTTCGTAACCTATTGGTAGGTGGAGATATGTTGTCCCCCTCTCACATCGCCAGGGTACTCAATCGATTCCCCGGGTTACAAATAATCAACGGGTATGGTCCCACCGAGAATACTACGTTCTCAACCACATACCGGATAGATAAGCAAAATACGAATCGAATACCAATTGGGAAGCCCATTGCAAATTCGACGGCGTATATATTGGACAGGGTAGGGGGGGGGGCGCCGGTTGGAGTTGCGGGTGAATTATGGGTTGGAGGCGACGGTGTATCCAGGGGTTATTTAAACAACCCGGAACTGACGGCAGAAAAATATATCGATTTTCATCATTCATCATTCATCATTCATCATTCAAAGTTATATCGCACCGGCGACCTGGCGCGGTGGTTGGGGGATGGAAATATAGAGTTCCTGGGCCGTATCGATCAGCAGGTCAAGATCAGGGGATTCAGGGTAGAATTGGGTGAAATAGAGAATGAACTCATAAATCACAAAGATATAAAAGAAGCCGTAGTCATTCCACTGGAGGATGAAACAGGCGATAAGTATTTATGCGCTTATTACGTACCCCATCAACCGGATACCTCGAAAGGAGTGGAATTAACCGCATATTTATCCCGGTTTTTACCCGGCTATATGGTTCCGTTGCATTTTTTGGCCATAGAGAAAATACCGCTGAATGCCAATGGTAAAGTAGACCGAAAAGCGCTGCCGCGCCCTGGCCCCCTGGGGGTCGGCAGTACTTACACCGCTCCCCGGGATGAAATGGAAGAGAAACTGGTAGAGTTGTGGTCGCTGGTGTTGGGCGTCGAGCAGGAGGAAATAGGCATCGATCATAATTTCTTCCACCTGGGGGGGCAATCGTTAAAATTATTTATGTTGACCGCCATGATTCACAAGGAATTCGAAGTCAAGGCCCCTATGTCGAAGTTTTTTGAAATTTCTTCTATCAGGGGCCAGGCCCAATACATAAAGACTGCGGCCCCGGATAAGTACACCGCCATCGATCCCGTGGAAAAGAAAGATTATTATCCGATGTCTTCTGCCCAAAAACGAATGTATATTCTCCAGGCGCTAAACCTCGGCGGTATCAACTATAATATGCCGCTGTTCACGACGCTGGAAGGGGCCCTGGAAATAACAAGACTGGAGAACGCCTTCAGGGAATTGATCCATCGGCATGAAAGCCTGAGAACCTCGTTCCACCTGGTGGAAAGTAGGCCGGTGCAAAGGGTATGGGATAAAGTGAATTTTGAGATCAAATATTATGAGGGACCCGCGGCGGCGGAAATAATAAAGAATTTCGTAAGGCCTTTCGATTTATCGCAAGCGCCGTTTTTACGGGTGGGATTAATAAAAACAGGAAAGGAAAACCATATGCTGTTGGTGGATATGCATCACGCCATATCGGATGGTAAGTCCCTCCGTATATTCCTGGCGGAACTCCTGGCATTGTATTGGGGAAAAAAGCTGCCGGAACTGCGACTGCAATATAAAGATTTTTCCGAATGGCTAGAAAACCCGGTTATTTCAGACCAATTAAGGAAACAAGAAGTGTACTGGTCAAATCGGCTCGCAGACCTCCCGGTACTTAAACTGCCTACGGATTATCCCAGGCCGGCGGTAAGAAGTTTTGACGGCGCTTTGGTCACTTTCGAGATACATCGGGACGCGGCGGAAAAACTAAGGGCGCTGGCGCAAAAAGCAGAAGTTACTATGTTTATGGTTGTTCTCACCATTTTTAATATCCTACTTTTTAAACTGGGCCGCCAGGAGGATATTATCGTGGGAACATTGGTGGCCGGCCGAACTCACCCAGACCTGGAAAATATTATCGGTATGTTTGTAAATACACTGGTACTGAGAAACTATCCCGGAGCCGATAAAACCTTTAAATCATTTCTAAAGGAAGTGAAAAGAAGAACGTTGGAAGCGTTCGACCACCAGGATTACCCCTTTGACGACCTGGTGGAGAAATTAGGAGTAAAAAGAGACGCGGCCCGGAACCCCCTGTTCGATGTGTTGTTCTTATTCGATTCATTAAGTACAAATGAACAAAACAAATTAGAAATACCCGGCTTAAAAATAAAACCCTATGAAGAAGGAGATTTCCAGGCCAAGTTCGATTTGCTTTTTACCGGCAGGGATAACGGGGAAAGAGGGAATTTATTTTTTACCGTCAAATACAGCACGGAACTCTTCAAAAAAGAGACGATCGAAAGATTTATAACCTATTTTAAGGAGATCCTTTCGGTGATAAAAGAAAATGAAACCATTGCATTGAAAGATATCGGTTTTGCTCATGGTCTGGCGGCAGCAGCTTCCAATAAGAATCTCAGGGAAGAAAGCGGTTTCGAATTTTTAAAATAGGAGACTCGAAATGGAAATAAAAATTTCACGGGATAAATTAGTATTGGCTGCAGGTCAAAGTGTGAAAGAAAGGAAGTACTGGTTGAATAAATTAACAGGGGAGTTGGTAAAGAGTCATTTTCCCTATGATTATAGAAAAAAACAACTGGAAAAGAATAACGCCCCAATGGAATCGGTAAAAAGCGTAAAATTCAGGTTTCCCGGTCCCCTCTACGCAAAAATGATGAAATTAAGCGGCGGCGCCGATTTGAAACTACATATGATCCTGGTAACAGGAATGTTCGTACTTTTGCATAAATATACCGGCAATAACGATATTATGATCGGGTCGCCGATATTGAAACAGGAAAACGAAAGCAAGTTTATCAATACGGTATTGGTGTTCAGGAACGAAACGGCAGCCCATATGAGTTTTAAGGAATTGTTGCTGGAAGTTAGAAAGACAATTATCGAAGCCGCTGAAAATCAAAACTATCCACTGGAATTATTAATGGAAGAATTGGGAATGTCGGTTACCGGTGCAGAATTTCCCTTATTCGATACAGTGCTTTTGTTGGAAAACTTGCATAATAAAAATTATCTCCAGGGAATTTGCTATAATATGTTGTATTCTTTTTCCAGGACTGCAGACGATATTGAAGGCATAATCGAATATAATTCCCTTTTGTACCGGGAGGATACGGTCGGGCGAATTGTCGATCATTATCTACAATTAATGGACCGGGCGCTTACCGGCATCGATTTACCCTTGTATGACATAGACCTGATGTCGGACCTGGAGAGACAGCAATTGCTGTGCGATTTTAATAATACGGACGCCGATTACCCTAAGGATAAACTCCTGCACCGTTTATTTGAGGAGCAGGTAGAACGAACTCCCGGTAATATTGCCATGGTAGGGGAGAGCCTGGAGTTAGGCGTTTTTATGCCGCTGACGTACGGGGAATTGAACACTCGCGCCGACCGGTTGGCCCAGGCGCTTCGGGAAAAGGGAGCGGAACCGGATACTATTGTGGCCCTCATGGTGGAATCGTCGATTGAAATGATGATAAGCATTTTAGGGATACTAAAATCCGGCGGCGCTTATTTGCCAATCGATTCGGAGTACCCGCAAGAACGGATCGATTATATATTAAAAGACAGCGGAGTTAAAATACTATTAACCGCTAATGAAATAGCCTCTCTTTCCTCAAAATCCGTTTTTAATTCTCATCATTCATCATTCATCATTCATCATTCAAATCAGCTTTCTTACCTCATCTACACCTCCGGCACCACGGGAAAACCAAAAGGCGTCATGGTGGAACATCGAAATGTGGTTGCTTATGTACATGCCTTTTTACGGCAGTTTCATATCGATTCCACGGATACGGTGATTCAATTGGCATCTTATTGTTTCGATGTTTTTGTGGAGGAAGTTTTCCCTGTTTTGTCAAAAGGCGGAAAGTTGGTCATCCCAGGTAGGACCGAAATTGTAGAGATCGATCGTTTATTGGAGTTAATGGCCAAATATCGTGTTACCATAATCGATTGTACCCCTTTGTTGTTGAATGAATTCGATAAATTACATGCCGGTACAGGGTGTGCAGCATTGGCATATGTTCATACTTTTATCAGCGGTGGAGATGTTTTAAAACCCGGTTATGTGGAACACCTGTTAAAAAGCGGCAAGGTTTTTAATACCTATGGCCCCACTGAGGGCACAGTATGCGCCGCTTATTACCACTGTACAGGCAACGACGTCGCCGGCGATTCGACTTCCATTCCAATTGGAAAACCCATAGCCAATTACAAAATCTATATCCTGGATGAACATTGTAAGCCTGTGCCCATTGGCGTGGCCGGTGAGTTATACATTTCCGGCCCCGGCGTTGCCCGGGGCTATTTAAACCGGCCCGAATTAACTTCAGAGAAATTTAAAAGAGATGTCATTGGTCAATCGTCATTCGTCATTAGTAGTTCTTCTAATCTTCCCAATGACCAATATCCAATGACCAATGACAATTTTAAAAATCTCCCCACTGACCAATGTCCAATGACTAATGACTGTTTTTATCGCACCGGCGATCTGGGCCGATGGCTCTCGGATGGGAATATCGAGTACCTGGGCAGGGTCGATTCCCAGGTCAAGATCAGGGGATACCGCATCGAATTGGAAGAGATCGAAGTACAGTTATTGAGACATAATGCGATACGGGAAACAGTCGTATTGGACAGGGAAGGGGAAACCGGGGAAAAATATTTATGCGCTTATATCGTATCGAATGAAGCATTGGATTTAACAGGACTTAGAGAATATCTTTTACGCCGTTTGCCCGATTACATGATCCCCGCCTATTTTATCCCTGTGGACAATATCCCCTTCACCGACAGGGGTAAAGTGGATCGAAAAACGCTGCAATCTTATAAAACCACCCTGGGCGCAGCATTGGAATATGTAGCCCCCAGCAGCGACCTGGAGCAACGAATCGCCGATTCCTGGAAAGAGGTTTTAAAACTGGAAAAGGTGAGTATCTATGATAATTTTTTCGAACGGGGCGGCAATTCCTTAAGTATCATCCGGTTAACCAATCGTTTAAATAACGTATTGGGAAAGGGGCTGCCGGTGGTGACATTATTTCAATATCCCACCATCAGTGCGTTGGCGCGTCACCTGGAGGAGAATCAAACGAAAATAAATCTGACGCCGGCGGTTAATGCCGTTAAAGTAACTAAAGATACCGCCGATTTACCCATCGCCTTGAAAGAAAACATGGATATCGCAGTCATAGGGATGGCCGGGCGATTTCCGTGTGCAGCCAATATCGATGAATTCTGGCATAATTTGCAAGAGGGTTTAGAGGGAATCGCCTTTTTCACAGATGAGGAATTGCTGGAAGCCGGGGTAGCACAAGAACTCATCCATAATCCTAATTATGTAAAAGCATGCGGCATACTGGCAGACAAGGATAAATTCGACGCCGCTTTTTTCGATTATATACCGGCCGAAGCGAAGATAATGGACCCGCAAGTTCGTTTATTCCATGAATGCGCCTGGGAAGCATTTGAAAATGCCGGTTATATCACTGATACTTATGCCGGCCCAATTGGAGTGTATGCCGGGGCCTCCAACAGTTTTGAATGGGCGGGAAAGGTTCTATTTTCAGAGGTGGGGCGAAGCACAGAAAGCTTTGAAGTCGCCCAGTTAGTCGATAAAGATTTTCTCGCCACCCGGATTTCATACAAATTAAATTTAAGGGGCCCTTCAATATCCCTTAAATCGGCCTGTTCAACGTCGTTGGTGGCCGTACACATGGCTTGTCGCGCCTTAATAAACCGGGAATGTGATATGGCCGCAGGCGGCGGCGTCACTTTGCTTAGCACCGGCAAAGTCGGTTATCTTTACCAGGACGGCATGATCATGTCGCCGGACGGTCATTGCCGGTCTTTCGATGCCCAGGCCGCGGGAACCGTCGGCGGAGAAGGCGTCGGTATCGTGATCTTAAAAAGACTAAAGGAGGCTGAAGCTGACCGGGATAATATATATGCTGTCGTCAAATGTTCGGTTGTCAATAATGATGGCATTAATAAAGTCGGTTATACGGCGCCCGGCGTAGAGGGACAACGGGAAGTGATCTCCAAAGCCCTTTCCCTGGCGGGGGTGGCGCCGGAAACCGTTAGCTATGTCGAAACCCACGGCACCGGCACAGTACTTGGAGATCCCATTGAAATAAAAGCCTTAACCCTGGCCTTTGCCACGGGAAAAAGAAAATACTGCGCCATCGGGTCTGTTAAAAGCAATGTGGGGCACCTGGACAGCGCTGCCGGTGTGACTGGATTTATAAAAACCGTTTTGGCTTTATATCACCGGCAAATTCCCGCCAGCCTGCATTTTGAAAAACCCAACCCCGCCATTGATTTTGAAAACAGTCCCTTTTATGTGAATACCCAACTTAGACCATGGAAAAACAATGGTTATCCCCTTCGGGCTTGCGTAAATGCCTTCGGAATCGGGGGAACCAATGCCCACATCGTGTTGGAGGAATCGCCCGGTATTGATGAGAGTTGCGAAGAATGCGAAAACCGCGTAGAGAGAAACTATCAATTGATTTTATTGTCGGCTAAAACTTCCCCCGCTCTCACTGCCATGAGGGAACGCCTGGCCAATTATTTTAAAGAAAACCCCCTATTAAATCCGGCCGATGCGGCTTATACCCTACAAGTGGGTAGGAAAGCGTTCAAACACCGGGCCGCGTTGGCGGTATCTTCTGTTGAAGATGCATCCGATAAATTGAAATCAACCGATAAGATGCAATTTTATATATTGACAGAAGAGAATCGAAACATCGTATTCATGTTTCCCGGGCAGGGCGCCCAATATGTGAACATGGCAAAAGATTTATATGAGAATGAACCCATATTCCGCCGGGAAATGGACCAATGCTTTGAAATTTTAACTCCCCTGATGGGATATGACATAAAAACAATTCTTTACCCTCTAAACGATGGGGAAGAAAACATAAAGAAAGCCAGGGAAGATGAAGAAAAAAAAGAAATCAATCAAACGGAAGTTTCCCAGCCCGTTATCTTCATAATCGAATACGCCCTGGCTAAAATGTTGATGGCATGGGAAATCAATCCCGATGCCATGATTGGTCACAGCCTCGGTGAATATACAGCCGCTTGTTTGTCCGGCGTATTTTCTTTGCCCGATGCCCTGCAAATCATATGCCTGCGGGGAAAACTAATGCAGCAAATGCCCGGTGGGGCCATGCTCGGCATACCGCTTTCGGAAAAAGAGTTAATACCGCTGTTAGCAGGCGCCAATCATATATCCCTGGCCGCCGTCAACAGTTCCTCTCACTGCGTGATTTCAGGAACTAATGACGCGGTGAAAGCATTTGAAAATCAGTTGGAAAAAAAAGGGCGCCCAGGCCGTCCCCTCCATACGTCCCACGCCTTTCATTCAGACATGATGGACCCCATCCTGGAAGAATTTGCTCGAGAAGTTGGGCGGGTTGCGCTGAATAAACCCAATATCCCGTTCTTGTCTAATGTAACGGGAGCATGGATAACAATGAACGACGCTGTGGACCCCCGGTATTGGGCCCGGCACCTGCGTCAAACCGTACGGTTCCGGGATGGTATCACCCAATTGTTAAATGAGCCCTCAGGCCAGACCGTTTTCATCGAAGCCGGCCCGGGCAAAGTGTTGAGCACTTTTGTGATCCAGCATGCAAACCGGAAAAACAATACGCACCAGGTAGTGAACCTGGTAAAAAGCCCGCAAGAAGACATCGCCGACGCCAACTACTTATTGGAAAAGATCGGACAATTATGGCTTTACGGCGTCGCCCCCGATTGGAAAGCTTTTCATTCCGGGTGGAAAAGGCGGAGGACCCCTTTACCCAATTATCCCTTTCAAGGACGGGCATTCCGTTTGGAGGGAACTGTCTCCCAATTGGCTGCCGGTTTGATGGCCCGACCCCAATTAGAAAAACGGGGCAATATCGCCGAATGGTTTTATACACCGGTGTGGGAACAATCCATCACACCCGTTACGCCCGTCCAGGAATCGGTTGCCACTTCCGCTGATATTTCTCCACAGCCCCATTGGCTGGTATTTGTGGATGAATGCGGATTGGGGCTCACTTTCTGTAAACGATTGGAACAACAAGGCGAGGCAGTAATTATTGGAAAAGCCGGCGCCGATTTTGTTAAGACAGGAGACCGGGAATTTGTAATTAATCCCCAAAAAGAGAGTCACTACCAGCGCATTTTCGTCGAATTTCCCGAATTAAAAAAAATTCATTTTAAAATCCTCCATTTTTGGGGGATTACGGGCAATAATGTCCCCGGCCTTGAAGGGACCGACAGATTTTTGCAGATGGGTTTTTACAGTCTACTTTATATTGCCCGCGCCTTAGGGGACCATGGCATCAATCGCGCCGATATGGAGGTTATTACCGCTAATATGCATTGCGTGACCGGTGAAGAAGAACTTTACCCGGTAAAATCTTCAGTAGTAGGGGCCGTCAGAACAATCCCCATGGAATACCAGGGGATCCGCTGCCGCAATATTGATATTGTTCTTCCCTCCCCGGGGAGTCCTGGGGAAAGCCGGCTGTTGGAAAGACTCTTAGAGAAAATTAATACCGTTTTCACGGAACAAGATGCGATTGTTGCCTTGCGCGGAGAATTTTCCTGGATACCGGTTATAAAGTCGGTACGTTTGGAAAAAACCGGGGCAGCCCTACCGCCTCTCATAAAGGAAAATGGCGTTTATCTTATCACCGGTGGAACCGGCGGTATCGGGTTCCGGTTAGCAGAATACCTGGCCTCCCGAGTGCAATCCCGTTTCATTTTAACCGGATATTCGGCTTTTCCTGACGAGAACCAATGGGATCACTGGCTGCGGATTCATGAAGAAAGCGACAGGGTAAGTTACAAAATCCGAAAAATTCGGGAATATGAACAATTGGGTTCCACAATTAAAATTTACAGCGCGGATGCCGCCGATGAGCGGCGGATGAAGGAAGTAATCCGGGATGCCGAGTCGAAGCTCGGATATATAAATGGCGTTATCCACGCGGCCGGGCTTGCAGATTATGCGGGTATTATCCAGAAACGTTCGTTGGAAATAACTGAAAAAATTTTGGCGCCCAAAGTAAAAGGAACCATGATCTTGGAGGAGATATTCAAAGATAGAGAATTAGATTTCTTGATCCTTTTTTCCTCTTTGGCATCCATTCTTCCCTCTTTCGGCCAGGTGGCGTATACCGCCGCCAACCAATTTCTCGATGCCTATGCACAATCGAAATTCGTATCATCCCGGGCTGCCAAAAAGAAGGGGCTTACAATTAGTATTAATTGGGATGCCTGGCAAGAAGTAGGCATGGCAGTGCAAGCAGCCAAAAAGACCGGGAATACCCCGGGACAGGCGCTTCGTAGTGCTATCTCGGTATCCGAAGGAGTAGAAGCTTTTTCCCGTATCTTGAGTTACCGGCTTCCCCAGGTAGTAGTATCCACCCAGGATCTGGAGTTAATTATTAAATACGGGAAAACAGCACAAAAAGAAGAAGAAGATATAACAGTGGCTGATCCGCAGGATGCAGTCCCGCGCCCGGAAATAAGCGCAGCATATATCGCCCCCAGGGATGAAACGGAACAGATGTTGGCGCGGATATGGGAACACTTTTTTGGAATTGAGAAAATAGGTTGTAATGATGATTTTTCCGAACTAGGGGGCGATTCATTAAAAGCGGTAACCCTTGTAGCCAGGGTTCAAAAAGCGATGAATGTGCAGATCCCGCTGGCTGATTTTTTTAAAAACCCAACTGTCGCTGGATTGGCTGCATATATCGGAAAAGCCTCACCTGGGCAGTTCAAGCCCATTGAAGTGGCGGAAACAAGAGAATATTATGGATTGTCTTCGGCCCAGAAACGGTTGTATATACTCCAGCAAATGGACCCGTTAAGCATCAGCTATAACGTGACCCAGATATGGATGCTTGAAGGAAAGTTGGATAGGAAAAGTTTGGAAATCGCTTTTCGGAAATCGATTGGCCGTACTGAGAGTCTGCGAACTTCGTTTGAGATTATAAACGAGGAACCGGTTCAGAGAATTCATGATGAGGTTGAATTTAATATTGAAATATTCGGAGTTAGGGAGCCGGCGCCAGGAGTTGGCGATTTCATTCGTCCTTTCGAACTTTCCCGGGCGCCGCTGCTGCGGGTAGGGTTAATAATGGAGACGGAAACGCGACATATCCTATTGGTAGACATTCATCACATCGTAACGGATGGGGTGTCGCTGGGATTGTTATTACGGGAATTCAAGGTATTTTATGCAGGAGAAGAACTGCCGGCGCTGCGTTTACAGTATAAAGATTATGCACGGTGGCAAAACAGTCCAGCCCAGAAAAAAGCAATGCAGCGACAGGAAGTTTATTGGTTGGAGCAGTTCCGTGGTGAAATCCCGGTATTGGCATTACCCATAGATTTTCCGAGGCCCGCGCGACAGAGCTTTGAAGGGGCTTCAATCGATTTCGAGATACCGGCCCCGGAATTGACAGGTTTAAAAGAACTGACAGCGAGAGAAGGAGGAACATTATACATGGTATTGCTGTCGATATCCGCTATTTTTTTTGCTAAATTAGCCAACCATGATGATATCATTATGGGGACGCCCATAGCGGGACGCCGGCATGCAGACCTGGAAAATATGATAGGTATGTTTGTCAATACCTTAACCCTAAGAAATTTTCCGGTGGGAGAAAAAAAATTCATCGATTTCCTGGGAGAAGTGAAGGAAAGAACTTTGACTGCATTTGAAAACCAGGATTTCCAATTCGAGGACCTGGTCGAACGTGTACTGGTGAGCCGGGATATAGCCCGGAATCCCTTATTCGATGTTGTATTTATGCTGCAGAATATGGAGGCCCAGCCGGGAAATATTCCTGATATAAATATTCCCGGCTTAAAGGTTAAGCCTCATGAAAATCCATTTCCATCAGCGAAATTCGATATCACGTTGAGTTGTTTCGAAGGTAATGATGGGCTGCGTTTTTCGTTGGAATATTGCACTAAACTCTTTAAAGAAGAAACAATCGATCGATTTATAAATTATTACAAGAATATCGTATCTGCCGTGCTTGAGGAGCCCAACCGGAAAATCATGGATATCGAACTATTGACCAAAGCAGAAAAGCGGCAGCTCCTGGAAGGATTTAATAATACAAAAGCGCCATACCCAAACGATAAAACCATCCATGATCTATTCGAAGAGCAAACCTTAAAAACGCCCGACTCTATTTCCGTCCTACCTGTCCAACTGAGCTATCGAGAATTAAATGAACGAGCCGATCGCCTGGCCGGTCTATTAATCGAAAAAGGTATCTTGACAGACAGCATTGTAGGAATAATGCCCGAACGTACCATTGAGATGATCATTGGCATCCTGGGTATATTAAAATCGGGTGGCGCTTATTTGCCGATTGACCCGGGGTATCCGCAAGAACGTATCGATTATATGTTAAAAGACAGTGGATCCAAAATACTATTAACCACCAATGAAATAGCTTCTTGCGTTTTTAATTTTCATCATTCATCATTCATCATTCATCATTCCAGTCAGCTTGCTTACATCATCTACACATCGGGTTCAACGGGTAGGCCCAAGGGGGTAATGGTCGAACATCGCAACGTGGTTCGCCTGGTAAAGAATACCGATTTTGTAGAATTCAGGGAAACTGAGCGCTTGCTGCAGACCGGCGCCCTGGAATTTGATGCTTCGACATTTGAAATCTGGGGTTCATTATTAAATGGAATGAGTTTATGTACTTCTCATAAGGATGAGATATTAAATTCTGGAAAATTGAAAGAGAACATAACCAAATATAATATCTCGACCATGTGGTTAACCTCACCGCTGTTTAACCAGTTATCCGGGGTAGATCTAGAGATATTTAAAGGATTAAAGAATTTACTGGTGGGAGGTGATGTACTTTCGCCGCTTCATATAAATCGAGTAAGAGAGCGGTTTCCGCATTTAAATATCATTAATGGTTATGGCCCGACAGAAAACACTACTTTTTCAACCACCTTTAAAATCGATAAAGAGTATAGCCGGCGAATCCCTATTGGTAAACCCATAACCAATTCGACTGCCTACGTGGTCGATAAGGCAGGACATCCGGTCCCGGTAGGCGTTAGTGGCGAGTTGTTAGTCGGAGGAGACGGCATAAGTAGGGGCTATTTAAACAACCCAGAATTAACAGCAGAAAAATTTCTCAATTCTCATCATTCATCATTCGATCTTCCACGCACTCATCTTTCAAAGTTATATCGCACCGGTGATTTAGCGCGGTGGATGGCTGATGGCCCCCCGGCGGGGGGAGCCACTAAAGTGATTATTGAGTTCCTGGGCAGGATCGATCAACAAGTAAAAATCAGGGGATTCAGAATTGAACTGGAAGAGATCGAGTCGGAATTATCAAAACATGACCAGGTGAAAGAAGTTGTGGTCATCGATAGAAAAGAAGAAAATGGTGAGAACAGTGATAAGTATCTATGCGCTTACCTGGTATTAAGAGAAGCATGCGATATGGCAGTTTTAAAGAAACATCTTTTGAGCCGTTTGCCAGATTATATGGTACCATCATATTTTATTTCAGTAAAGAAGATACCATTAACGGCCAACGGTAAGGTCGATCGAGGAGCTTTACCCCTCTTGCCACACGTACCTGGTATCGAAAATAGCGAAATTTATGTTGCACCCGCCGATCAGATAGAAGAACAAATGGCCGTCCTCTGGGCAGAGATATTAAACATTGAAAAAAATAAGATCAGCATGAACGCTGACTTTTTCGAACTGGGTGGCCATTCGTTAAAGGCCATGGTGTTAAGCACTAAAATACATAAAATTTTTGATGTAAAAATTCCCTTAACAGACATTTTCCAGTTGTCCACGGTTCAGGAATTAGCGGGATATATCAAGACGACGGGTGCAAAGGTAAGAGAGAAATATACCCCCATCGAACCGGTAGAGAAAAAAGAATATTATGTACTTTCATCTGCTCAAAAACGTTTGTATATTTTGTGGCAGATGGGCCCTGAAAACGTGGTTTATAACATACCGGTGTTGGCATACCTGGATAAAACGCATAAAGAAAAAGTAGAGGAAACGTTTAAGCTGTTAATCCGGCGTCATGAAAGTTTAAGAACCTCTTTTATGCTGATGAATGAAGAACCCAGGCAAAAGGTTCATGATGAAGTGGAATTTGGCATTGCCTATTATGATTTAAGTGCTTTTGAAAATATTGAAAAAATAATAGAGGATTTTGTCAAGCCATTTGATCTTTCCAGGGCGCCGCTGCTGCGGGTAGGGTTAATTCATAACGGAGAAGAAAAATATGTATTAATGGTAGATATGCATCATATCATCAGTGATGGTATTTCCCATGAAATTTTACTCAAAGAGTTTATGGCTATTTACGAGGCTAATGCTTTGACTGTTTTACCTTCCCTTCGACTCCAGTATAAAGATTATTCAGAATGGCAATACGTTGATATCGAGAAGGGGCATTTAATGCAGCAGGAACATTATTGGTTGGAGCGATTGGCTGGAGAACTACCTATATTGAATTTGCCTTACGATTATTCCAGGCCAGAAGTCCAGAGTTTTGAAGGGAGCGGGAAAAGTTTTAGCATCCGTGGTGAAGAGGCTGCCGGTTTAAGAGCACTGGCTGCGGGCCAGGGCGCCACAATCTATATGGTACTGCTGATGGTATTCGATTTGTTGATGTCCCGGTTGAGCGGGCTGGAAGATATCGTGGTGGGATCACCTGTGTTTGGCCGCAGTCATGCTGATTTTCAGTCGATCATAGGGATGTTTGTCAATACACTGGTATTAAGAAATCACGTTTGCGGCGAGAAAACAGTTACTGCTTTTCTTAATGGAATAAAAACAAATACTCTTGACGCTTTTAAGAACCGGGACTATCCATTTGAAGCATTGGTGGAAAAAGTTACGGCGGTACGGGATGTGGGGCGAAATCCAGTGTTTGATGTGGTATTTGCCTTACAAAACATGTTTGAGCCGGGTAAGGAAATTGCGCCGGTTAAGTCTTTAGGTTATGAAAGTAAGATTGCCAAATTTGATATGACGTTATTTGCAGGTGAAACGGTCAATGGTTTGTCTTTTTCGATTGAATATTGCACCCGTCTTTTTAAAGCAGAAACGATCGATCGTTTTATCGGTTATTTTAAGAATATAATATATGCTATTATTGAAAATCCTTCCCAGCGGATAAATGAAATAGAGATATTGAGTGAAGCGGAGAAACTTCAGCTCCTGGTGAAATTTAACGGCGCCAATGATCTGTATCCCGGCGATAAAACCATCCCCCAATTATTCCAGGAGCAGGTAGAATGGGCGCCGGATCGTATTGCGGTTTTTGGTTCAACCGTAGAGATGTTGCGCGCAACGTCTCTACAAATAACCTACCGCCAATTGAATGAGCAATCCGGTCGATTGGCCGGGTTATTAACAGGAAAAGGCGTCCTGGCAGATAATATTATAGGTATTATGGTAGACCGTACCATAGAAACGATAATCGGTATCATGGGCATATTAAAGTCCGGGGGCGCGTATTTGCCCATCGATCCGGATTACCCCCAGGAAAGAATCGATTATATGTTGAAAGACAGCGGGGCTAAATTGCTGGTTTCCACCGACAATTTAGCTAAAGAAGGTGAGAAGGTGAGAACCTGGGAAGGTGAGATAATATTTTTAGAAGGGCTTCTCGAATTGCCACAAAGCGACTCTTACCCTCTCACCCTCTTACCTTCTTACCTTCAAAGCCCTTCAAATCTCGCTTATAACATCTACACTTCCGGCACCACAGGAAAACCCAAAGGCGCTCTCATCGACAATAAAAACCTGGTCAACTATGTTCATTGGTTCAGGGAAGCAACCGGTTTAACAGGGAAAGACCGAACCGTTTTGACATCATCATTCTGTTTTGACCTGGGCTATACCGTTATTTACCCATCAATTTTAAGTGGCTGTCAATTTCATATAATCCCTAAAGAACTCTATATGTCCCCTGGGGATTTGCTTGCGTATATTATCCGTCATCGTATCACTTTTCTCAAAATGACGCCGTCGCTTTTCGGCGTCATTGCAGCGAGCGAGGAGTTCAGGAGAGAGAATTGTGGAGACTTGAGGTTGATAGTGCTGGGAGGAGAAAGGATCAAACCGGATGATGTAAATAGGGCGCATGAGGTAGGACCGCAAATAAAAATAATGAATCATTACGGGCCGACGGAAACCACCATCGGGTGTATCGCACAGGCAATCGATTTTGGAAAGTTCGGGGAGTATAAAAAGAGACCCACCATCGGGTATCCCATCGCCAATATAAAAATATTTATCCTGGATAAAACACTGGCGCTGACCCCGGTGGGAGTACCGGGCGAGTTGTGTGTTTCCGGCGCAGGTGTAGGACGGGGATATTTAAATCGGCCGGAGTTAACGGCAGAAAAATTTATCGATTATCATCATTCATCATTCATCATTCATCATTCAAAGTTATATCGCACCGGCGATCTGGCGCGGTGGTTGGTTGACCCTGCGGCGCAGGGGGCCTATATAATCGAATTCATGGGACGCATTGATCAGCAGGTAAAAATCCGGGGGTTCAGGATCGAAGTAGAGGAAATAGAAAATAATATGTTGAGACACCCGGGGGTCAAAGAAGTAAAGGTGCTGGATAAGACGGATAATAACGGCGATAAATATTTATGTGCTTATATAGTCTCCGAGCGTTTAATCACCGGGAGCGAATTTAAGGAATATTTATCAGGTTGTTTACCGGGCTATATGATTCCCACGTCTTTTGTATTACTTGACCGAATTCCCCTGACCCCCAATGGGAAAGTAGACAGGAGAGCGTTGCCGGAACCCGGGATTACGCCGGGCGAGGGGTATATCGCGCCGGGAAATGAAATAGAAGAACAAATTGCGGTCATATGGTCCGAGGTTTTAGGGATAGAAAAAAATAAGCTAAATGTGAACGCCAACTTCTTCGATTTAGGCGGGCACTCATTGAAAATGATGATAATGGTTGCCAGGATACACAAAGTACTTAACTTAAAATTGGAATTAATCCAGGTTTATCAAGCTCCTACCATAAGGAATATCGCTGCATTAATCGAGGCCTGCCATTGGGTAAATGAGCCGGATCGGGGAATTGATATTAATAGAAAACAGGAAAGCGACGAGATAATTTTATGAAATGGGAAAGGATTAATGAATAACAAAACCAAAAGAGCGTTTGTTTTTCCCGGGTTTGGTCCTCAATTTAAGGGAATGGGAGCCGGGTTATTGGCAGAAAAGGTTTTCCTGATGATAATCCGCGAGTGCGATAAGGAGTGGAGCCGGTATGTAGATTGGAGCATTGAAGAAGAGATACGTAGACCCACCGCGATATCGCGAATGGAAGATACCCTGATGGGTTTCCCCTGCGGCCTGGCCATGGAAATCGCGTTAGTGGAATTATTAAAAAGTATGGGTATCGCGCCGGATGGAGTGATAGGTCACAGTGGGGGCGAGGCCACGGCGGCTTATACCGCCGGGATATTGAACCTGGCCAATACGATTAAAGTAATAAGGAATATCTACCTGGAAATGGAAAAAGGGGCAAGGGACGGCGCCTATATGATGGCCCACATCAGCCTGCCGGCGGCAAAAGTGGAAGAAGCGATCTCATGCCGGGAGGAACAGGAAAACGCGGGACAAAAGGTGTTTATCGCGGCCTACAACAGCCCCAAATCAACCATTGTTTCCGGTGAAAGCGAATTGATCCGACAATTGGTGGAATCTCTTTCTAAACGGAATATTTTTTGCCGGACGCTGAATACGTTGGCTCCTTTTCACTCGCCGCTCATGGAACCGCATAGAAAGGAAATTTATAAACGTTTAAAAAATATCCAATCAAATAAAGCTATACTGCCTATTTATTCATCCCTGCTGGGGGGATTGTGTAGAGAGAATAATTTAGATGCACATTTTTGGACGAACCTGATGATAAAACCGGTGCGATTTACCGGTGGGATCAGGGCCATGCTGGACGATGGGTTTACGGTTTTCGTAGAGGTCAGCCCCCACGCCATCCTGGGAAGGAATGTCCAGGAAATCCTGGAGACGTCGGGGAAAAAGCATTGCCTGATTGCGGGCACGTTGAAAAAGGATAAGAATGAGTTGAAAGAATTACATAATTGTCTGACCGATTTAAGAAAAAAAGGGAATAGGGGACGGAATAGGGGACAGGCAAAAATAAATGAAAAGGGGGCCGGCAAAAAACAGGGGGAAGTTATAAAGCAGGAGATTAACGGCGCTATTAAGGAAGTGTTGAACCGGGACATTATGTCGGCGGGAGATATGCAAGATGTGCAGGATATCCACCTGGGTTTTTTCGATATGGGTTTTGATTCCTTAACCGCTGTTAAGTTAAGAGATTCATTGGCCCGCCGGTTGGATTTATCCCTCCCGGTGACGTTGATTTTCGATTACCCCGATATGGCTTCGTTGACAAAATACCTGGCGTCCTTTTTCGATGAAAAAGAGGATGAGGGGGATATCAATAAAACAGGTAAAATCGCCGCTGATGTGAACATGAGCGAACCGGTGGCCATTGTCGGTATGGCGTGCCGGTTTCCAGGTGGCGCTAATAACCTTGAAGCTTTCTGGGATTTATTGAAAAACGGCCGCGATACGGTGATTGAAATCCCAGGGGGCCGTTGGGACGGTAATGCTTATTATGTGGAAGAATTAACCCCCGGTAAATCCATTACGAAGCGGGGTAATTTTATTGCGGGGGTGGATGTTGCCGGTTTTGATGCCGGTTTTTTCAAGATATCCCCTAAAGAGGCGGAATCATTGGATCCACAGCACCGGTTGCTATTGGAGGTCGCAGTGGAAGCCCTGGAAAATGCCGGAATATCCTTAACAGGGATAAGGGATAAGGCCGTGGGGGTTTTTATCGGCATTTGTATGGATGATTATAAAATAATGCATCTGCATGCGGGGGATTTAAGAAATATGGACGCCTATGCGGGGTCGGGTTCGATGTTTTGTACGGCGGCGGGGCGGGTATCGTATTTCCTGGGTATCCGGGGACCGGCAATGGTTGTGGACACGGCTTGTTCATCGACGCTTACAGCCCTGCACCTGGCGGTTCAGGCCCTGCGCAGCGGGGAATGCGAAATGGCATTGGTAGGGGGAGTTAATTTGCTGTTGGCGCCCAATATGTTTGTTTACCTATCCCAGCTCAAAACGTTATCCAGCGATGGGATATGTAAAACGTTTGATCAAACAGCAGATGGCTTCGGGCGCGGCGAGGGGTGTGGGGTCTTGGTGTTAAAAAGATTATCCGATGCATTCAATGATAATGACAACATGTTGGCGCTTGTTAAGGGTACGGCAGTCAATCATGATGGGGCCAGTGCGGGTTTTACGGCCCCTAATGGAGTTGCCCAACAAGAGGTGATTTATAAAGCGCTGGAAAACGGTAATGTGGAGCCTGGAAGTGTGGATTATGTTGAAGCCCACGGCGCGGGAACGCCGTTGGGGGACCCGATTGAGATCCAGGCCATTCATGAAGTATATGGTAAAGCGCATACGAAGGCCAACCCACTGTTGGTGGGAACGGTGAAGACGAATATCGGGCACCTGGAGGGTGCGGCCGGTGCGGCCGGTATAATAAAGGCAGTGTTGGCGCTGCAACATGAAGCGCTGCCGCCGCATCTTCATGTTTCGAAGCCCAACCCGTTGATTGAATGGGGAAGTATGCCGGTGAAAATTAATTTGGAATTGACTCCCTGGGTGAGGTCAGAGAAACCCAGACGGGTAGGGGTGAGTGGTTTCGGGTTCAGCGGCACCAATGCGCATATTATCATCGAAGAAGCGCCGGTTGAGAGTATGCAACCCGATGTTTCCTACCCATACCCATACCCAGTACACATTTTAAATTTTTCCGCTAAAACAGAAGGAGCTTTAAAGGCCCTGATGAATTCTTATAAAAGTTTTTGCGGGGTTAAGGGGCGGTTTTTTCAAAAAGAGCCCCTTATTAATATTTGCTATACCGCTTCCGTGGGGCGCAGTCATTATCGCTACCGGTTTTCTGCCGTAGGTAAAGACTTCGAGGAAATGGTGCATAAATTAGAAAAAGGGAGCCGGTATACTAATTATGATGATGAGAAACCGGATCAGCGGGTTGTATTTTTATTTACCGGCCAGGGTTCCCAATATGCGGGAATGGCCAGGGGGCTTTATGAAACAAACCCGGTATTTAAAGCCGAATTGGATGAATGTGACCGGCTTTTCCATGAATTGACCGGGGCGTCGATTTGCGAATTATTATATGGAATAGAGGCGAAAGATGAGGTGTTAAGTGAAGCCATTTATGCGCAGCCGGTAATTTTTGCCGTAGAATATGCGTTGGGAAAGCTCTGGGAGTCGTGGGGTATAAAGCCGTCGTTGGTAATCGGGCACAGTATCGGCGAGTATGCGGCGGCCTGTACGGCGGGGGTATTGACGTTGGCGGATGCGGTAAAACTGGTGGCCGCACGGGGTCGATTGATGCAAGCGGTGAAAGAGCCGGGGCAGATGGTAGGTATATTGGCGTCCGAAGAAAAAATACGGGCGCTGTTGGGGCCGGATGAGAATAAGTGCGTATCGATTGCCGCCGTGAATGCGCCGGACAATGTGACCATATCGGGCAACAAAGCCGCCGTGGAAAAAGTGGTGGCAAAAGTGAAGGGGGAGAAAATATTCATCGAGCCACTGGTCATCTCCCATGCATTTCATTCGACGATGATGGAACCGTATGCAGAAAAATTCCAGGATGAAATCGCGGGTATGGTATTTTCAGCTCCTAAGCTGCCGGTCATTTCGACCATTACCGGCCGGCAAGTGGCAAAGGAAATGTGTGAGCCTGCTTATTGGGGCCGTCATATCTGCCGGACCGTACGTTTTTACGACAGCATTAAATTGGCCTGGGAGCAAGGGCGCCGGACTTATCTCGAAATCGGTGGAACGGCCACATTGGCCGGATTGGCCGGGCAGTGTTTCCCAGGGGGAAAAAGCGGTGATGAAAATGAGCAGGGCGTTTTCCTGCCGTCGCTGCGAAAAGGCAAGAATGCGTGCGAGCAAATATTAACATCATTATCCCGGCTATATTTAAGAGGTGTGGACATCGATTGGAATGAATTTTATAAACAAATGGGAATGGGTTTGCAGAAAGTAACGCTTCCCAATTACCCGTTTCAGCGTACGAGGTACTGGCACAATCTTATCCCCACTGCCAATGCCGTCTTATACCAGGGGCCACGACCGCCCCAAATGCCCCAAGCGGTGAAAGTTGTGGAAATAGAAAAAGTGGAAATGGGGTCAAACCAAACGAAGGGTGCGATATTACCGACATTAAAAGAAATGATACAAACAGTCTCCGGTTTGGATCCGGAAGGCATAGAAAATGATGCCGATTTGATTTCCCTGGGCCTTGATTCATTGATGTTGGTAGAATTGCGCCGGAAAATAAACAAACAGTACGGCCTGGATATCACCTTAAATGAATTCTTCATGGATTTAAATTCAGTAACTAAAATAGCCGGGCAGATAAAGATTAAAAGTAAATTTCAAGAAGAGCCGGTTTCTTCTTTCAGCCAAAGTGCGATGGCCCAGTCCGTGTCGAATGTAAAAGCCGGAAATTATTTCCCCATGACGTCGGCGCAAAAACGAATGTATGCGTTGAGCCAAACACAAGAAGGCGACAGGGCCTATCATACATCGTATGCCATGAAAGTGGCAGGAAAACTGGATGTTGAAAAAATCGAAAACATTTTCAAAAAGTTAATCCGGAGACACGATGTTTTTAGGACTGGGCTGGAGATAATAGACGGCGAATTGCTGCAGCATGTGTACCCGCTTGAGGAAATAAAATTCTCCATCGTTTATGAAAAAAACAGTGGAGCGGATATCGAGGCACTGCTAAATGAGATGCTGCGGCCTTTCGAGTTAGCAAAACCACCGTTGTTAAGAGTTTCTATTACAGAGATTAGTCCCGTTCTATTCATATTTATTATGAATTTTCATCACAGTGTTATGGACGGGGCGTCATTGACAATCCTGGTGCAAGAAATTATGCAGTTGTACCGTGGTGAAGAATTATTGCCGCTTAAGGTGCAATATCGGGAATATGTCCGGTGGGAAGAACAGTACCTGCAATCGCCGGATTTTCAAAGCCACGGGCAATATTGGCTCAATCACTTGAAAGAGGAATTGCCGGTATTAGAGTTGCCTATAGATTTTCCAAGACCCGAGGCGTTGGATTTTGATGGCCAAACGTTGAAGTTTAAAATCGAAAAAGAAAAAGCAACGAAAATAAAAGAATTGGCGCGGGCGGCCCATACTAGTTTAAATATGCTGTTGCTGGCCATTTTAAATGTGTGGCTTTTTAAACTCACCGGCCAGGAAGACATCGTGGCGGCTATTCCGGCTATGGTCAAGACCGATGATTTCCGTGATTCCATCGGTATGTTTACCAATACATTGGTGTTACGAAATCAGCCGGGAGGTGAAAAAACATTTACCCAGTTCCTGGAAGAAGTAAAAATCAGTTGTTTACAAGCTTATATGAACCGTGAATATCCCTATGAAGCATTAGTAGAAAAATTGGGGAATCCGGGAGGGGCCGGCCGTAATCCCCTTTTTGATGTCATATTCGGTTATGAAAATGGCAACGAACGTATGTTTAAATTACCGGGGTTAACTTTTTCCACTATTCATCTGGGGCCGGGGGCAACGCCCTTTGATTTGTTCTTGTCCATTATTGAAGAAGAAGGGTATTTTAATGCCATGATCAATTACCGCACCCGGCTTTTCAAGAAAGAATCGGTAGAAAGATGGAAACGTTATTATGAAAAATTGATAGAAGAAATAGTGAAGGACCCCGGCCAATGTCTTTCCGGGATAGAGATATTGTCCGAAGAAGAAAAGCAGGAGATTTTGGAGGGATTTAACGACACGGCAGCGGATTTCCCCCGCGATAAAACCATCCCCCAATTATTTACAGCCCAGGTCGAAAAAACGCCGGATCATATTGCGGTTTTTGATTCAACCGTAGAGACGTTGCGCGCAACGTCTCTACAAATAACCTATCGCCAATTAAACGAGCAATCCAATCGATTGGCCGGGTTGTTGCAGGAAAAGGGCGTCGAGCCGGAAAGTATTGTCGGTATTATGTTGGAACGTTCTATTGAGATGATCGTCGGCATATTCGGCATATTAAAAGCCGGCGGCGCTTATTTGCCCATCGATCCCGGTTACCCACGGGAACGGATCGATTATATTTTGAAAGATAGTGGTGCAAGAATTATGGTAGGGAACTGGCATGCCTGTTCCGAAGCATTGAATTGTCAATTGTCAATTGTTAATTGTGAATTATTAATGAGCTCGCCGCAGGCGCCTTTTCATCATTCATCATTCATCGTTCATCACTCCAGACATCTCGCCTATCTCATCTACACTTCGGGCTCCACCGGGAAACCCAAAGGTACCCTTACGTCCCATGCGAATGTGATCCGGGTGGTAAGAAATACCAATTATATCGAAATCACAAACAATGACCGGATATTACAATTATCGAACTATGCCTTTGACGGATCGGTATTTGATATTTACGGTACATTGTTGAATGGGGCGGTTCTAATTTTGGTGGACCGGGAAACGACGGCAATGGTCACTCGCCTGGGAGCATTGATAAACCGGGAGCAAGTGACGGTTTTTTTCGTTACAACGGCATTGTTTAATACATTGGTTGACCTGGAAATATCATGTTTGAGAAATATCAGGAAAGTGCTTTTCGGGGGTGAAAAAATATCGATAGGCCATTCTGCGAAAGCGCTCGCGGCCCTGGGAAAGGGGCGAATTATTCATATGTATGGTCCTACGGAAACCACGGTTTACGCCACTTATTATTGTATCGATCACATTGATGACATGGAGATAACAATTCCCATCGGCAAGCCCATCTCCAATACAGAAATATACATCTTGAATAAGTATTTGCATCCAATCCCCCCGGGGATTTTTGGAGAAATCTATATTGGCGGAGATGGGGTCGCCCGCGGTTATTTAAACAACCCTGAATTAACCGCAGATAAATTTATTTTTTTTCCTAACTTCCTAACTTCCTCGCTTCCTAACTTCCCTCTTTACCGTACCGGCGATCTGGCCCGTTGGCTGCCCGGGGGGGTTATCGAATTCCTGGGTAGGATAGACCAACAATTAAAGATCAGGGGATTCAGGGTGGAACTGGGTGAGATAGAGAATGAGCTCATTAAACACAAGGATGTAAAAGATGCAGTAGTCGTTGCAGAAGACGATAAAACCGGCGATAAATATCTATGCGCTTATTTTGTACCCCATCATACGAATATCCCTAAAGAAGAAGAATTCGCCACATATTTATCCGGTTTTTTACCCGGTTACATGATCCCGTTGCGTTTTATAGCCATCGATAAAATCCCTTTGACTATCAATGGTAAAGTAGATCGCAAAGCGCTGCCCCTTCCTGGCGCCCTGGAAACCCGTGGAAATTATACAGCCCCCAATGATGAAATGGAAGTGAAATTAGTGGAATTATGGGCATTGGTATTGGGTATTGAAAAGGACAAAATAGGCATCGACGATCATTTTTTCCGGTTGGGTGGGCATTCGTTAAGAATAGTTTTATTGGCCGCACGTATTCATAAGGAATTTAATGTTATGATAGCGATATCCAAATTTTTTGAAATAGCGACCGTCCGAACTTTAGCGCAATATATAAGAACTGCGGTCTCGGTTAAGTATAGCGACATTGATCCCGTAGAAAAGAAAGATTATTACCCAATGGCGCCAGCCCAAAAACGGATGTATATTCTCCAGGAAATAAATCCGGGAACCATCAACTATAATATGCCCCTTTTCACAACACTGGAAGGACCGTTGGAAAAAATAAAACTTGAAAACGCCTTTAAGGAATTAATCTACCGGCATGAAAGCTTGAGAACTTCATTTCACATGATGGAGAGTAAAGTGGTGCAAAGGATACATGATGAAGTAAATTTTGAGGTCGAATATTATGAAACCGGGGATGAGGAAATTATAAAAAATTTCATCAGGCCTTTCGATTTATCGCAAGCGCCTTTTTTACGAGTGCGCTTATTAAAAAAAGAGAAGGAAAATCATTTACTGTTGGTGGATATGCACCATTCTATATCGGATGGTAGATCGCTCGACATATTCCTGGCTGAGCTTTTTGCCTTGTATCGCGGAGAAAAAATGCAGGAACTGAGACTCCAATACAAAGATTTTTCTGAATGGTTGGACAAACCGGCAATTTTGGATGAATTGAGGAAACAAGAAGCGTACTGGTTAAACCGGCTCGCAGGAGACCTCCCGGTACTGAAACTGCCTTCGGATTATCCCAGACCAGACGAAAAAACCTTTGCCGGCGCTTTTATTAATTTCGAAATACCATGGGAAACCGGGGTAAAATTAAGGACATTGGCGAAAGCAGAAGAAGCGACCATGTTTATGGTCATTCTCACCGTATTTAGTATCCTTCTTTTTAAATTGTGCCGCCAGGAGGATATTGTCCTGGGAACATTGGTGGCAGGCCGTAGGCACGTGGGGCTGGCATATGTTATCGGTATGTTTGTAAATACGTTAGTCCTTAGAATTCATCCTGGTGATGATAAAACATTTAAAGAATTTCTAAGGGAAGCGAAAAAATCGACATTGGAAGCCTTCGATAACCAGGATTACCCCTTTGACGATCTTGTAGAGAAATTGGGAGTAAAAAGAGAAGCAGCCCGGAATCCCGTTTTTGATGTATTGTTCTTATTTAATTCAAAAAGTGCAAATGATGAAAATAACTTAGAAATACCCGGATTAAAAATAAAACCCTTAGAAGATAAAAATTTCCAGGCAAAGTTTGATTTACTTTTTACCGGCAAGGAGAGAGGAGAAAAAGAAAACCTGTTTTTTAGCATCGAATACAGCACCGAACTTTTTAAGAAAGAGAGGATCGAACGGTTCATATCCTACTTTAAGCAAATCGTTTCATTGTTGAAAGAAGTAAACGAAAATGAAGACTACCCACTGAAAGATATCGGCATCGCTCATGACCTGGCGGTTGCGTCGTTCGATTTGTATCGCATGGAAGAAAGCGGGTTCGAATTTTAAAATAGGAGAATGTGATGAATTTAGCGCAACGTATCTCAAAATTATCGCCCCAACAGCGAAAACTGTTGGAATTAAAATTGAAAGAAAAAAATATAGATATATTGCAAATTCCGATTACCAGGGTGACCAGGGAGAACCGTAAGGGATTCCCATTATCTTTCGGCCAGGAGCGGTTGTGGTTCCTGGATCGGTTGGAACCCGGCACACCCGTCTATAATATCGCCAAGGCCACCAAACTGGATGGACCATTAAACAAGGAAATACTGGAAAAGAGTATCCGGGAAATTGTCCGGCGTCATGACATTTTCCGGGCAGTGTTTACCCTTGAGCGTGGGGACCCTCTTCAGGCGATCCTCCCGGAGTTATCCATCCCGCTTTGTATTAAGGATTTTAAAAATATTGCGAAAGAACAACAGGACGCCGCGATTAAACAGTATCTCCAGAAGGAAAGTCAACATTCATTCGATTTGGCCGGGGGGCCGTTATTAAAACCCCAACTGCTGGAACTGGAAGAGAATGAGTACATTTTTTTACTTCTGACCCATCACATTATTGCCGACGGCGTATCCGTCCAGGTTTTTTTAAGAGAATTAGCGCAAATATACGGGGCCTTTTCCGTGGGCCGGGAATCCCCATTGCAGGGGTTACCCATCCAGTACGTCGATTATACCTGTTGGCAGCGGCAGTGGTTCCAAACCGGCGCGGAAGGAAGTGAATGGCATAAGCGACAGGAAGAGTACTGGGTCGAACAGTTTGCCGACGGTGTACCGGCGCTGGCCCTGCCAGTGGATTATGCTCGCCCCATAATGCAGAGCTTCGAAGGAAATACCGCCTATTTTACCCTGGATAACCATGAAACCGGTTCCCTCAAAGAAGCCGCTTTAAAAGGGAAGACCACCTTGTACGTCGTATTGCTGGCCATTTTTAATATCTTTTTAGCGAAATTAAGCGGAACGGAAGATATCGTGGTGGGAACGCCCGTGGATGGTCGCCGGCATAGGGCTTTACAGGATTTGATCGGGATGTTTGTAAATACCCTGGCGCTGAGGAATCGACCGGAAGGGGATAAAACCGCCGGGGATTTCCTGGCGGAAGTAAGGGACCGCGCCTTAAAAGCCTTCGAAAACCAGGAGTACCGCTATGAAGACATCGTGAACAAAGTAAACGTGGGCCGTGATACCGGCCGAAATCCCCTTTTCGATGTGATGTTCTCATTGGAGAACCTGGAAACGTCCGAAGTAAAAATCCCAGGCCTGAATTTGAAAGAATACGATTATGAGCTCAAAACCTCAAAGTTCGATCTGACATTAATTGCCCGGGAAGAAGAAGGAATCCTGCATTTTTCCTTCGAATACTGCACGAAACTCTTTAAGGAGGAAACCATCCTGGGGTTTATTGGGTATTTTAAGCAGGTATTGCGTTTCCTGCCGGAAGATAAGGCCTTTGCCATAAAGATATCGGAAATAGAAATATTGCCGGATGAAGAGAAAAAAAAGCTGCTCATCCGGTTTAACAAGACAGAAGCCGCGTATCCGGAAAATAAAACTATCCATGAGATGTTTGAAGACCGGGTAGCAAAAATTCCCGATCATATCGCCGTTATTTTTGAAGAAAAAGAATTATCGTACCGGGAATTAAATGAACGCTCCAACCGGCTGGCAAGAAGTTTAATAGAGAGGGGCGTTACGCCGGGCGCCGTAACGGGGATTTTTGTCCACCGACGCCTGGAATTAATGACAGCCATTTTTGCCGTTTTAAAAGCCGGCGCTGTTTATCTTCCCATGGACCCCAATCACCCCGAAAAAAGAATAACATATATGCTTAAGGCCAGCAATGCCTCGGTAGTGTTAACCGATAACCGGTTATTATCCGGGGCCGGGTTTTCCCTGCTGGACCCGGTTGATGAAGCGAATTATAAAAATAGTTGGGCCGGGGCCGGTGTTTTAAAAAGTCCTGGAGACCCCGCATATGTCATTTACACTTCCGGGACCACGGGTTTACCCAAAGGGGTGGTTATCGAGCACCGGTCCGTGGTGAATTTTATGAAAGGCATGACAGATATCATGGATTTTAAAACCGGCGATCGTATATTGTCGTTAACTACCATTTCTTTCGATATTTTCGGGTTGGAAACCATTGTTCCTTTGATCCGGGGCTGCACAGTTGTGATAGGGACCGGTGAGCAGCAGATGGATCCAGGGGCCGCGGCCAGGGTCATCTTAAGGGAGAAAATAACCATATTCCAGGTAACGCCGTCGCGGTTGCAGTCGATTTTATCCGGAGGCGGGGCCGCAAATAGTTTACGGTTCTTGCGGTATTTACAGGTGGGGGGTGAAGCTTTTCCCCAGGGATTATTGGACCAGATTAGGTCCCTGGTGGGAAGCGGCGGTATAATTTTTAATCTTTACGGTCCCACGGAGACCACCATCTGGTCGACCGGGAAGGATTTAACCGGGGAGGGGCCGGTAACCATCGGCAAGCCAATTGCCAACACGGTTATTTACATACTGGACAAATATTTAAAACCGGTTCCTATTGGGGTATGGGGCGAAATTTACATCGGTGGGCGCGGTGTGGCGCGGGGTTATTTGAACAACCCGGAATTAACGGCAGAAAAATTTGTCGATTTTCATCATTTAAATTTATATAGAACCGGCGACCTGGGCCGGTGGCTGCCTGACGGAGATATCGAGTGTTCAGGCCGTATCGATCACCAGGTAAAAATAAGAGGATTCCGTATCGAATTGGCGGAGATCGAAAAGCGGTTGACCCAACATACAAATGTAAAAGAGGCTGTTGTTACGGCCCGGTCGGATGAAAGCGGCAATAAATACCTCTGCGCCTATTATGTACCTGCGGGGGAAGAGGGGGAAGAGGGAGCGACGGTTGAGGTAGGAGAATTAAGGGAATTCCTGGGATTGGAATTGCCCGAATACATGATTCCCTCTTACTTTGTACCTCTTACGGAGATTCCCTTAACCGTCAACCGGAAGATCGATCGGCAGGCGCTGCCGGACCCCGTGGGAGGGCGAGCCGGGGTTGGAAGCGAATACCTGGCGCCTCAGTCGGACCTCGAGAGGCAAATCACCGAACACTGGATGACAGTACTCAACGTAGACAAAGTGGGTATTCATGATAACTTCTTTAATCTTGGCGGAAATTCCATGAAAATCGTTCAATTAAACAGTCGTTTAAACGAGGCCCTGGGCAGAGATATACCCGTGGTCACAATGTTTCGCCATCTCACGGTTAGTTCTTTTGCCCGTTATCTCATGGAGGAAGGAAGTGAGACGGCGGTTACCGGGAAAACAGAGCAGCGTCGGCAGCAGGTAGAAGCATTGGACCGGTCAAAGAATATATTTAGAAATACATTAAATAAGACCAATATGGGAAAAGTATAGATATGACGATTATTCAACCTATTGCTCTAACTTCCGGGGTGTCACGGGAAAGCCTCTCGCGACACTCCGTAAACTTTGTACTGTCTCCCGGGAGCCTTCCGGATTATCGTTTTATTTTCAGTTTGGGATAAATATTGGGAATTAATAATAAGTGGAGAAAAAATGAAAGAACAAAGTCACAGGACCGGTTTTGAAATTGCGATCGTAGGTATGAGCGGGAGGTTTCCGGGCGCCAATAATCTTTATGAATTCTGGGAAAATCTGAAAAACGGTATTCATTCCATTCGATTTTTTACTGAAGAAGAATTGTTAGCAAAAAGCAGCATCGATCCTGAGATGATCAAGCTGCCCAACTATGTAAAAGCCAAAGGGATTATTGAAAATGCCGAATATTTCGATGCTTTCTTTTTCGGGTATTCTCCTCTGGAAGCAGAGGTATTGGATCCCCAGGTGCGTATTTTTTCTGAAATCTGCTGGGAAGTCCTGGAAGATGCAGGTTGTGATCCTTCCACATACAATGGGCTTATCGGGGTCTATGCAGGCGCCTCGGGCAGCCGTTCCTGGGAAGTATTAACAGTCCTTACCCGGAAAAGCGATAGCCTGGGACAATTTACCGCGGATATTTTGAGCGATAAGGATTATTTAAGCAGTCGCATCTCCCATAAACTGGATTTAAAAGGGCCGTCAGTGACCTTATTTACTGCATGTTCCACGGGATTGGTGGCGGTAGACCTGGCTTACCGGGCGCTGCTGACCGGCCAGTGTGACGCCGCCCTGGCCGGGTGCGTGTCAGTGCTGTCCGAATATGCCAGCGCCGGAGGTTATATTTATAATGAAGGAATGATTTGCTCGCCGGATGGATATGTTCGCGCCTTTGATGCAAAAGCCGGGGGAACTGTTTTTTCCAACGGTGCGGGCGCCGTTTTATTAAAACGGCTGGACAGCGCCATCGCTGACGGCGACAGCATTTATGCAGTGATAAAAGGCATTACCGTTGATAATGACGGAGTGAATAAAAGTAGTTTTACTGCGCCTGCCGTGCCTGGGCAGGTGAAAGTCACCCAGGATGCCCTGCACATGGCAGAAATAGAACCGGAATCAATTACTTATGTCGAAACCCATGGAACAGCCACCGAAATCGGCGACCCCATCGAAATCGATGCATTAAAGACGGCGTTTCATACAGATAAAAAACAATATTGCGCCATCGGCTCCGTCAAAACAAATATCGGCCACCTGGATGTCGCCTCCGGTATCGCCGGCTTGATAAAAGTAGTACTAATGTTGAAATACCGCCAGATACCCCCCAGCCTGCATTACGAAAAACCCAACCCCAGGATCGATTTTGAAAACAGCCCATTTTTTGTCAATAACCGACTGCGAGAGTGGAAAAGTTATGGGTATCCCTTACGCGCCGGGGTAAGTTCCTTCGGCGTTGGCGGTGGTAATGCCCATGTGGTGCTGGAGGAATGGCCCAGCGTTGAGGGGAGCCGCGAAGGTCCCGGCGGGACAACCTTTAAGAGCGAAGAACGCGAAGAAAAAGATTACCAATTGATTTTATTGTCTGCTAGAACAGGAGACGCCCTTGATAAAATGACCGAAAGCCTGGCCAATTATTTAACCCAAAACTCCGGTTCCGGCGCCTGTTTAGCAGATATCGCCTATACCTTGAAGCTAGGCAGGAAAGCCTTTGAACACCGGAAAATGCTGGTGTGCAAAGATGAACCGGAAGCCGTGTCTATTCTTCAATCATCATTGGTCCCGGAAGCGGGCGGGGAGCGGCGCGCTCAAACCCATTATACAAAAGAGGTGAAACGCGCCGTGTTTATGTTCCCCGGCCAGGGCAGCCAGTACGTGGATATGGCCCGGGATTTGTATGAAAAAGAACCCCTATTTCGCCGCGAAATAGACCACTGTTTTGAAATCCTGCGGCCCATTACCGGACATGATTTCAAAAAGATACTTTATCCGTCTTTAGAGGAAAATAGGTCCAATATGTCCGATAGGACCTATACTATCGATCAGACCGAAATAACCCAGCCGGTGATATTTATCATTGAATATGCCCTGGCCAGGTTGTTAATGACCTGGGGAATAAAACCCCATGCCATGATCGGTCACAGCATCGGCGAATACACCGCCGCTTGCCTATCCGGTGTGTTTTCGTTAACAGATGCCTTAACCGTGGTGGCCTGGCGAGGAAAATTAATGCAGCAAATGTCCGAAGGCAGCATGTTATCCGTTTCCCTCATGATGGACCCCATTTTAAAAACCTTTGAAATGAAAGTCGCCCAGGTTCAACGAAATCAACCCAGGATTCCCTTTATATCCAATGTTACCGGGCAATGGATCAGCAGCCGGGACGCCGTGGACCCGGCCTATTGGGCTCGGCATTTACGCGGGACCGTCCGCTTTAACGATGGCCTAACAGAACTTTTGAAAGAAAAAAACTCACTCTTTATGGAGGTCGGCCCGGGGCGTACATTAAGCGTCTTTATCAAACAGCACCCGGGCAAACAGCCGGAACATGCCGCAGTCAACTTGCTCAGACACCCCAATGAAGAGATCGGCGATAGATATTATTTAACCGAGAAAATCGGGCAAGTATGGCTGTATGGGCTACCTGTGGATTGGCAGGCTTATTACGGAGAAGAAAAAAGATATCGCCTTCACCTACCTACATACCCATTCCAGCGGCAGCGGTACTGGATCGAAGGAAACCCCGCCGCCATGATCCGGGAAGGAATGCAGTGGATATCCAGGCCTGGTAAAAAAAGCGACATATCGGACTGGTTTTATATCCCTTCCTGGAAACCCTCACTCGTTCACTTTGACGAAAATGAGGTGAAAGAAGGAAAAGTTCTCTTGCTGTTGAACAGTGAAAATGATTTTTGTATTCGTTTAAAGGAAAAATTTTTGCAGCAAGGTTACGAAATTATAGTCGTTTGGAGCGGCGCTGAATTTTCAAATCCAGGAGGCGGTGAATTTACCGTTAACCCCACACAACCGGGAGATTATCAAGCGTTATTTCAGGCGTTGCACCAGATCGGCCAACCCCTCAGGCGGATCGCTCATACCTGGACAATCTCCGCCGTCTCCACCGGCCACACTGCGACAGGAACCCGGCCCGTCCAACATGATGAGGAAAGAGAGAAGCCGTATCAGGGATTTTACAGCCTCCTCTACATCGCCCAGGCCATCAAGAAACAAAATTTCCAGGCTTTTACCAACGATTTTAAGATTATAGTGGTTTCCAGCCATATGCAGGCGGTTGATGGGGAAGAAATGGTATGCCCCGGGAAAGCTACTTTATTGGGTCCATTAAAAGTTATTCCCCAGGAATTAAGCGATATCAGGTGCCGAAGTATCGATATCGTTGTCCCGGAGCCGTCGCAAGGCGATAGAGAGGAAGAGAAACACATCATTCTATTAATGAAGGAAATAATGGCAGATTCAGCGGATACCATTGTGGCCTATCGGTATAACCGTCGCTGGATTCAAGTTTTCGAAGCAGTCAAACCAGGGGAAAATGGGCAATTGGAATCACTGTTAAGGGAAAAGGGCGTATACTTAATAACCGGTGGACTTGGCGGTATAGGGTTGGTTCTGGCGGAATACCTTGCCGGCAGCGTCGGCGCCAAAATGATACTCACCGGACGCTCTGAGTTTCCAGGCAGGAACGATTGGGAGAACTGGTTAAACGCCCACGATAAGCAGGATCCCATTAGCCGAAAAATTCGAAAGTTGCAGGAAATCGAAGAAAAGGGTGGGGCGGTAATGGTTTGCAGTGTCGATATTGCCGACGTGGGGCGAATGAAAGAAGTTATAGGTCGGGCGGAAGAGCGTTTTGGCCAGCTAAACGGCGTTATTCACGCCGCGGGCATCCTGGGGAGAAAGTCGAACCTATGCGCCGTTGAAGATATGTCTGAAATCGAGGTTGAAGAACAATTCCTGCCTAAAGTAAATGGGCTTATAGCACTGGCCGAAATTTTGAAAGATAAAAAAATTGATTTTTGTTTATTAACGTCATCTATATCTTCCGTTTTAGGGGGGTTAGGATATGCCGCCTATTCAGCCGCCAATATTTTTATGGATGCATTTGTCAAGGAATATAATCGAAAGCATGGTGGGGGGTGGGTTAGTGTGAATTGGGATGCCTGGGAATTGGGCGAACAAGAATCCCCCAATATACCGAGAGAAGAAAGTAGGGCGGAATTGATCATAACACCCCCGGAAGGACAGGATGTATTTCGGCGAATTATTGCACTGGGCGCCATCGGCAGAGAGAACCAGGTAGTTATTTCCACGGGAGAATTACAATCCAGGATTGACCGGTGGATCGATTTCAAGTTTTTACAGGCAGATGATCCCACTTTAAAAATGGCGATAGTTCATCATTCAAGACCGGATATCGCGACGCCCTACAGCCCCCCCAAAAGTCAAATTGAGCAAAAGCTGGCACAAATTTGGCAGGAACTCCTGGGGATCGATCAGGTAGGTGGGAACGATGATTTTTTCGAATTGGGCGGCGATTCGTTAAAGGTGACCCTGTTGGTAGCAAAGATCAAGCAGGTATTTAATACCAGTATTACCGTTCGAGAAATATTTAACTCCCCCCGGGTGAGAGAATTGGTCAAATACCTGGAAAAACCGGGTGAAAACGAAACAATGTTCGGACCTATCGAAGCAGTGGAAGATAAAGAATATTATCCTGTATCCACAATGCAAAAAAGAATGTATATTCTAAACGGAATGGAGGGGGTCGGCATAGCTTACAACCTGCCGGTTGTGATGCTTTTCGAAGGTGAACTGGATATGCGACGGGTGAAGGCTAGTGCTAAAGCATTGATCCATCGCCATGAAAGTCTAAGAACATCTTTTCACATGTTCGATGGAGAAATTGTGCAGGTTGTTCATAAGGCGGATGAATCGGAAGTTTATATAGAATATGTATCCTGTGAAGGTAACAATGGGCAAGGAGCGATGGATGAACTGGTCCGCGGTTTCATCAGACCTTTCGATTTGACAAAAGCGCCGTTATTAAGGGCAAGATTCATAAAATTAGCAGAAAGAAAACACCTGGTGGTTTTCGATATTCATCATATTGTCTCGGATGGTACTTCCTGGTCGATTATAACAAGGGATTTTGAGGCCCTATATAACGATAAAAAACTGGTGGAATTGAATAACCAGTATAAAGATTTTTCACAGTGGCAGGGCCGCGCCGCGGTAATGGAAGCCATCAAGCAGCAGGAAGCCTATTGGTTGAAAATGTTTGCTGGGGAAATACCTTTATTGAACCTTCCTACCGATTATCCCAGGGCCGCATTTCAAAGTTTTGACGGAAGCCGGGTCGGGTTTGAATTATCACGCATTGACGCCGATAGAGTAAAACAGTTTGCGTTGGAGCAAGGAGTCACCCTGTTTATGGTGCTGCTGGCATTATACAACGTTTTATTATATCGGTTGACCGGCCAGGAAGATATCGTCATCGGCGCCCCTATTGCCGGGAGAAGGTATGCCGAGCTTGAAGGATTGGTCGGGGTGTTTGTCAACACATTACCCATGAGGAATTACCCTTTGGCAGAAAAAACCTTTGACATTTTCCTGGCGGAACATAAGGAAAACACGCTGGAAGCATTTGATAACCAGGAATATCCGTTTGAAAACCTGGTGGAAAAAGTCGCCGTGGCAAGGGATATAAGCCGCAATCCTTTGTTTGATGTGATGTTTGTCTTACAGGGTTTTGCCGGGATACCGATGATGGCTGTGCACGGAATAGATAATAATCCAGAAGGCCTGCAAATAACACCCTGGGAATTTGATTTCCAAACAACGAAATTCGATTTGACTTTAAATGTTGAAGAGAGAGAAGAGAAATTATTATGCACATTTGTTTACAGTTCAAAATCGTTTAAGCGGGAAACTATCGAGCGGTTTATCTCCTATTTCCTGAATGCCATAAAGAGTGTCCAGGCGGATAGGGGACAGAGAATTTCCGATATCCAGATCATGTCGGAAGAAGAGAGGAATCGGGTATTATATGAATTTAATAATACAGCGGTAGAGTACCCGACGGAGAAAACCATCCCACAGTTGTTCGCAAACCAGGTAAAAAGAATCCCGGATTACATTGCCCTCGTAGGGGCAGACCTGTGTGTCTGCCCTGTCAGTTTAACCTGCCGCCAATTAGATGAACAAGCCGACCGATTGGCAGAGGTGTTAATCGAAAAAGGCGTCCAGGCAGACGCCATCGTTGGAATAATCGCGGAACCTTCTATCGAATCGATAATAGGGATATTGGGTATATTAAAGTCCGGGGGCGCCTATTTGCCTATCGATCCTGATTTCCCCCAGGATAGAATCGATTATATGTTGAAAGACAGCGGAGCCGGATTGCTGGTTGCCACCAGCAATAAAGAAGGTGAGAAGGTGAGAAGGTGGGAAGGTGAGAAAGTTCTTTTAGATGAAATCTCCCAATCCCTAAAAAATTCTTCTTACCCTCTTACCTTCTTACCCTCTTACCTTCAAAGCCCTTCAAATCTCGCTTATATCATCTACACATCCGGTTCCACGGGTAACCCTAAGGGCGTCATGATAGAACACCGGAATGTAATCAATCTTGTATATGGATTAAGAGAGAGAATTTATTCAAAGTGCAATCGGAACCTGAAGTTTGCTTTAGTTGCTCCCTTTAGATTCGATGCTTCTGTAAAACAGATATTTGGGGCGCTGCTGCTGGGGGGCAGTTTGAACATCGTACCGCACGATACCCGCTTCGACGGCGAGAAACTGTTTGAATTTTACCGGAAGTATGCCATTGATATTTCGGATGGAACGCCGACGCATCTTCGTTTGCTTTTGGAATGCCGGGAGGGGAAGAACCTGCAATCGAATATAAAGCGTTTCCTGATTGGCGGCGAACCGTTAACCTGGAATATAATAGAAAAATTATTTGCTCATTTTAAAACCGACTCATTTAAGATTACAAATGTATATGGACCCACGGAATGTTGTGTGGACAGTACAACCTATGAGATTTCAAAAGAGAATATCGGGAATTATACGAGTTTACCGATCGGGATTCCCATGCCGAACCAGCAGGTATATATTGTGGGTAAGGGGGATAGTTTGCAGCCCATGGGTGTTGCCGGTGAATTGTGTATCGGGGGGAATAGTGTTTCCCGGGGATATTTGAATAAGCCCGAATTAACTTCAGAAAAATTCATTGATTTTCATCATTCATCATTCATCATTCATCATTCGATTCTTTATCGCACCGGCGATCTGGCCCGGTGGTTGCCGGAGGGAAATATCGAATTTTTAGGCCGGGTTGATCAGCAGGTGAAAATCAGGGGATATCGCATCGAATTGGGAGAAATAGAAAACCGTTTGCTGAGTCATAGGAACATAAAAGAAGCGGCGGTAGTAGACCGCGGGATTGAAGATGGCGATAAATTTCTATGCGCTTATATCGTATGGAAGGAAAAAGGAAATAAAAGTAACCAGGACGAATTAAGAGAATTTCTACTGGAAAAGCTGCCGGATTATATGGCACCTTCCTATTTTGTAGAAATAGAAAGAATCCCTCTTACTCCCAATGGAAAATTGAATAGAAAATTATTACCCAGCCCGGAGTTAAACGCGGCAGAAAAGTATACTCCCCCGCGGAATTCTATCGAAAAGCAATCAGTAGAGATATGGAGCGATATCCTGGGTAGAAAAAGCAAACAGATGGGAATCGATGACAATTTTTTCCACTGTGGGGGCCATTCGTTAAAAGCGATTATTTTGATATCCAGGCTGCATAAGGCATTTCATATAAATATACCGCTGGTAGAGATATTTAAGAGGCCGACGATACGAAGTTTATCGGAATATATAGCCCAGAGTGAAAGGCAGTTTTACGCCGCGGTTGAACCGTCGGAGGCAAAGGAATATTATGTATTATCCTCCGCTCAAAACCGGTTATATATTCTTCAACAGATGAATGAAACAAGTGCCAGTTACAATATGCCGTTTGCCTCAGTATTAGAAGGACAGTTGGATAAGGATAAACTGGAAGGTACATTTATACATTTAATAAAGCGGCATGAAAGTTTACGCACCTCGTTTGAAATGATAAATGAGGAACCGGTTCAGAGAATCCATGAAGAGATTGAATTTAAAATCGAAATAATAGTGGGCAGTGATCAGGAGTCAGGGGTCAGTCGGGGCGACCCCATGTGGTCGTCCGGTATAATAATAAATTTTATCCGACCTTTTGATCTGAGTAGGGCGCCGTTACTGAGAGTGGGATTGGTAAAACTGGAAAAGGAAAAACACATCCTCATAGTAGACATGCATCATATTATTGCCGACGGTATTTCCCGGCGAATATTTGCAGAGGAATTTATGTCTTTATATGACCGTAAAGATCTTCCAGGTCTAAAGTTGCAATATAAAGATTTCGCAGAATGGCAGAGCCGCGGAAAAAACAAAGAAGTATTACTAAAGCAAGAATCGTATTGGAAAAAACAGTTTGGAGATCAAATCCCTGTCCTCGAATTACCTACAGATTATACAAGGCCTAAAATACAGAGCTTTGATGGAAATAGGATATCCTTCACAGTAGAGGGAGAAGAAGTAAGGGCATTGAAAACCATGGCCCTTGAGGAAAGAACCACCCTGTATATGATATTACTTTCCCAGTATTATATTTTCTTGTCGAAGCTAAGCAACCAGGAAGATATCGTAGTGGGGACGCCCACGGTAGGTCGCAGGCATGTTGACCTGGAGCGGATCATCGGTATGTTTGTCAATACGCTGGCGTTAAGAAATGATCCCTGCAGTGAAAAAAAGTATAAAGAGTTTTTAAGGGAGATAACAGGAAGATCGTTGGAAGCCTTCGAGAACCAGGACTACCAATTTGAAGACCTGGTGGAGAAGGCTTCCGTGACGAGAGATATGAGTCGCAATCCCATTTTTGATGTGATGTTTGTTTTGCAAAATTTTGACGAATCAGCGTGGGTTAAACCCGGAAAAGAAATGAACAGTGAAAACCTGGATATAAAGGAATGGCAATATAATCTTAAATCGGCGAAATTCGATTTATCCCTGGAAGCGTTTGAGCAGGGGGGGCTATTGTTTTTTGAATTTGAATATTGTACACTATTATTTAAAGAAGAAAGCATATTGAGGTTTATCCGCTATTTTAAGGCCATTGTATCATCGGTTCTCCGCGGACCGACCAAAAAAATTGCGGAGATAGATATTTTGCCGGGGGAAGAAAGGAGGCAATTGTTGTTTGATTTTAATGACACTTCCGCCGCTTATCCCGTTGATAAAACCATTCCCGAGTTATTCGCTGCCCAGGTGGAGAAAACGCCGGATCACGCTGCTCTAGTAGGGGCAGCGCTTTCCGTCCGACCTGTCGGGCCTGTCGGACTTGTCAATCTGAGCTACCGCCAATTGAATGAACAATCCGATCGGTTGGCTCATCTGTTAAACGAAAAAGGTGTTCAGGCGGACAATATAGTAGGTATAATGTTGGAACCTTCGCTGGAAATGATAACAGGTATATTGGGGATATGGAAAGCCGGCAGTGCTTATTTGCCTATTGATCCGGGGGCCCCGCGGGAACGAATCGATTATATGTTGAAAGAAAGCGGAGCGAGAATATTGATAGGAAGAGCGGAAAAGAAAAAGAATTTTGAAATTATTTTTATAGATATGTTAGAATCTTCTAATTTCCTTGCTTCCTCGCTTCCTCGCTTCCTCGCTTCCGATTCTTCAAATCTTGCCTACATCATCTACACTTCCGGGACGACCGGTAGGCCCAAAGGGGTAATGGTGGAACATGGAAATGTAACCACCTATTTGTATGCATTTTTCAAGGAATTTGACTTAACCACATCGGCTACCTCCATTCAATTGGCCTCTTTCGCGTTTGATGCTTTTATCGAAGAAGTGTTCCCGGTGTTGATAAAAGGTGGGAAGCTGGTTATCCCGGGTCCTTCTGAAATAATGGATATCGATGTCCTGGCAGAAATAATCCTAAAACAACAGGTCAATATCATTGATTGTACGCCCATGTTGTTAAATGAGTTCGATAAACTGGAAATTTTTACACCCGGAGTTTGTAAAACCAATTACATATTTATCAGTGGAGGAGATGTATTAAAGAAAGAATATATCGTCAACCTATTAAAGGTGGGTAACGTTTACAACACCTATGGTCCAACAGAGAGCACCGTGTGCGCCGCCTATTATCATTATACTGGCGGTGATTTTGCTTCTATTCCCATTGGAAAACCCATTTCCAATTACAAAATTTTCATCCTGGATAAATATCGAAATCTTGCACCCATCGGT
>Ga0315278_10000196_pt1 | contig 54598 bp, 50 predicted proteins | sample YL17G06_0_MG_FD_203880 | JGI IMG/M metagenome (GOLD analysis project Ga0315278, IMG submission 203880) | Sediment microbial communities from Yellowstone Lake, YNP, Wyoming, USA - YL17G06_0 | ecosystem: Environmental > Aquatic > Freshwater > Lake > Sediment | place: USA: Wyoming | collected... | reverse complement strand
GAGACATCCTAAAAAGTCCGTATTCAGTAGGAAGTTCAGCCTCCGCCACCTTTTCAATAAGCTTCTCCTGGCGGCGGCGGTACTCAATAAGCACGGCTATCGAACATACTTTAAGCCCATGTTTCTCGGAAAAATCGATCAACTGCGGCAGGCGCGACATCGTCCCATCCTCGTTCATGATCTCACAGATCACCCCGGCAGGATAAAGCCCGGCAAGTTTCATGAAATCCACAGCCGCCTCAGTATGGCCCGCCCTGACCAAGACCCCGCCGTTACGCGCCTTCAAAGGAAAAATATGCCCGGGCCGGACCAGATCCTCAGGTTTTGACTGTAGATTTATTAGGATCTCTATGGTGTGGGCGCGGTCATACGCGGAGATGCCTGTCGTAACGCCATGCGAAGCATCCGCTGAGATCATCCAGGCAGTGGCAAAGGGATCCTGCGCCCCATCCTTTAACATGGGATCCAGGCTTAACTCCTTCAGGCGCTCCTCCTCCATAGGCACGCAGATAAGACCGCGGCCATATTTTGCCATAAAATTAATATCTTCAGGCCTGATAAACGACGCGGCCATGACCAGGTCGCCCTCATTCTCGCGGTCCTCGTCATCAACCACGACCACCATCTTGCCCTTTTTTAGGTCTTCCAGGATATCAGGAATGCTGCTGAACTTAAAACTATCCATAAACTCCCCCAAAATAAATCAGCCCGAAAGCAGTTCTTCGGGCTCACAATTAAACAATTCATCTTCTCTCATCTGGACTTTACCATCGGCGCTGGGATCACACCAGCTCATGCCTTTTAGGCTCGCGGGCTTTACCGCCGGTTAAGGAATTTCACCTTGCCCCGAAGATTATAGAAAATTGTAACACAAAATCTCGGCTTGTCAAGGCAATTAAAAGCGGTATAATATAGGTAAATATGGAAGCTATTGCGAAACATATACATAATACCCTCATAAAAAAGCGGCTGACCGTGGCTGTCGCCGAATCCTGCACCGCAGGCCTGGCTTGCAGCCTCTTGGCCGAGCTTTCCGGCAGCTCGAAATTCCTCCTTCTGGGCGTAGTCGCCTACAGTAATAAGGCCAAAGAAAAGATCCTGGGCATACCCGCATCTTTGATCGCCAAAAACGGCGCAGTCTCAAAAGAGGTCGCAGCCCGCATGGCCGAAAATATCAGGACACTAGCCGGAGCCGATATCGGCATAGGGATAACCGGCATCGCCGGGCCGACAGGCGGCACAAAAGAAAAGCCGGTAGGCACGGTCTGCATCGCTGTGGCCGCCAAGGACAAAGACATCTGCCAGATCTACAGGTTCAAAGGTACCCGCAGCCGCGTAAGGCAAGCCTCAGCCCTAAAAAGCCTAAAACTCCTCCAAAAGATCATTAGTAAATGAGACTATTTATTGCCATTGAGCTGCCAAGAAAGACCCGGGATGCGCTGGCAGCTTTGCAAAGCGAGCTTAAAAAATCAGGCTCTGACGTTAAATGGGTTGCGCCTGAAAACATTCATCTTACCCTAAAGTTTATCGGGGAAACCGATGAAGCAGGTTTGAAAAACATCCTCCGGGCAATGGAGGAAGCTGCGAAAGGCCACTGCGCTTTCACGATGCGCGCGGCCTCATGCGGAGCGTTCCCGAATACAAACTCACCGCGGGTGATCTGGGTCGGATTAAGCAAGGGCTCTGAGGAAACAAAAGAAATAGCCGAAGGGCTAGAAGTTAAACTCGCGGCAATCGGCATCCCCAAAGAAGAACGCCCCTTCTCCTCTCATATCACCCTTGGAAGGACAAGATCCTCTCTTAACCGCGACAAATTGGTGAGCTCTCTGAATGCTTTGGAGGGAAAACCGCTTGAAGAAGAATTTATGGTAACAAAAGTAACCCTTTTTAAGAGCACCCTTACCCCTAAAGGTGCGGTCTACGAAGCCCTGCAGGAAGCAAGCCTCAAAACCACCTGAAGAATGATATTGACATAGGCACCGGCGATTATGTCATCTCCCATAATACCGAGTGCCCCCGGGTAACTTTCAAAGGAACCGGCGGGATAGGGTTTAAGCGTATCCAATAGGCGGAACAAAAAAAATGCGGCGATAAAAGTCTCTATCCCGTAACAGGGCAAAGCCAAAAGCGAAAGAAGCATCCCGGCCACCTCATCTATGACTATGCAGCGGTGGTCCTTCCTGCCAAGCGCCTTCTCCGCCCTCCCGGAGACTACAAACCCCAAAACCATGATCAATAAAGTAGCGAACAAAGCTGCGGGCATATTTCTTCTTAAGAGAAAAAATATGCCCAGCCCCGCGAAGCTCCCGAATGTGCCAGGGATAAGCGGCAGGTAACCTACAAAGAAAACCGAAGCCAGGACCACAAAAATACGGTCAGCTATCTTCATCTTTAAGGCCTTAAAGTTTGGCGATTATTTTGCGGTTATCCCAAAGATAAGAAACGCCTGAGTAAAGCGTAAGGGCCACGGTAAGAAGCATAAGAATGTATATGCCCTGGCGGAAGAAGCTCTCCCACATAGGATTCCAGGTGGAGAATTTCTTCATCGCCTCCATAAAGACAATGAACCCAAGGATAAAGAATATGGCGGCCATTTGGGATATGGTCTTGTGCTTGCCTGCCTTTGCCGCAGAAAGGACCTTACCTTTGTTAAGCGCAAACAACCGCAATGAGGTGATAAGTATCTCACGCGATACAACGATAACAAACATCCAGGCATCAATCAGCTGCATCTGCACAAACGCCGCGAACGCCGCCAAAACCAGGATCTTGTCGGCGATAGGGTCCATAAGCCTGCCGAAATCTGTCACCATATTCATCTTTTGCGCGATCCTTCCATCGAAATAATCCGAAACAGCGGCGACGATAAACACCAAGAGGCTTAAAGACTTGAACAACAGGCCCTCCAAAGACACCAGGCCCATGAATACAAAAGTAAGCACTATGCGCAGCAAAGTCAATCGGTTTGCGATGTTCATTATACGGTCTCTCCTACCAGGTCATACTCCAGGGTATCCGTGACCCTTACTTTTACGAAATCCCCCGGCTTTAGTAATTTAGCAGAATTTACATACACCATGCCGTCTACTTCCGGAGCATCAAAACGGCTACGCCCAAGATAGCACTCATCCTTGGTTTCGTCAATTAAAACATCGATTATCTTGCCCATTAACCGCAGGTTCACCTGCCTTGAGACCTTCTGCTGAACCGACATGACCGCATCAAAACGATTATCTTTTATTTTTCTGGGAATCTGGCCCTTCATCGAATAAGCGGCAGTGCCCTCCTCCCTTGAATAAATAAAAGCCCCCAACCTTTCAAAACCGGCATCCTCAATAAAACTGACCAGCTCCTTAAACTCCTTATCCGTCTCAGTCGGAAAACCCACGATCACCGAGGTGCGCAGCGCCACCCCGGGGATGGCCTTACGGATCTTATGCACAAGTGCGGCGATATCCTTCTTCTTTGAGCCCCTCTTCATTAATCTTAATATCCGGTCATTTATATGCTGGATGGGCAAGTCAATATACTTACAAATCTTAGGAGCTTCCCTGATGATTCCAAGCAACTCATCAGTTACGCGCTCAGGGTTAAGGTACAATAATCTGATCCAGCCGATCCCTTGAGCATTCTTAAGGAGATCCCTTAATAAAGCCTCCAGCCGCGGCTTGCCGCCTTGGTCTATCCCGTAGCCGGTGATATCCTGCCCGATAATATTCAATTCCGATAGCTTGTCTTTGCCAAACTGCCTGACCTTGCGCAGGATCAAGCTCTCATCAAGGCTTGTGAACCTGCCCTTAATCTTTGGGATGATGCAGAAGCTGCAGTTGTTTATGCAGCCTTCGCAGATCTTAAGATAAGCATAGTGCCTGGCGGCTATGGGAAACCGGTCGAGCCCTGGATCAAGGGCAACCTTTCCCACGAAAGCGTCGACCTCTGACAACTCCTTCCTGAGCTCATCTTTGTACCTCTGGGAAAGGCAACCATGGACAATGATCTTCTTGATCTTGCCTTTTCGTTTAAGCTCGATAACGTCAAGAATAGCATCGATAGACTCTTTCTTGGCGTCCTCGACAAAAGCGCAGGTGTTGACAATCGCCACATCCGCATCCTTTAGATCCACGATCTCATGGCCTTTTGAGCGCAATCTGCCCAGGATGCCCTCAGAATCAACAAGGTTCCTGGCGCAACCAAGGCTCAATATTCCGATTTTGGCTTTCATTAAAAAATTATTTTAGCGCAGACCTTCTTTGGTGATGATGATATTCTTGCGGGGTGTCCCTCGTCTTCCGAGGTTGGTGAAACGCTGGTCATTGACTTGCAGCTCTACCGCGCCGGCATCGCCGAGGGTAAGCTCCATCTTATCTTTTGCCTTCCAGGACTCAGATCTTCCTTTTTCAAGCCTGCCGCGATAGACCATCCTGCCGTCCGCCTTTAGCTCGACCCAGCATTTTTCGCGCGCGTAGATGCTTAATCTGATCTCGGTAACCGCAGTCACAGCCTTCTGAGGGGTTACCGCGGTAACTGCAATAGTTGCTGCCTTAGGCACTGCTGCCTTAGGAGCTACTGCCTTCTTTATAATGGGAGCGGGCTTAACTTTAGCCTGTTTTACCGGCGCAGGCAGGGCCTTCGGCCGGGTAGCGATAAACCTGCCCAGGCTAAAAAGCCCGAACAATAAAAACCCGGTTACCCCCGCATAGACGATGGCTTTAAAATTCATCTTCGGCATTTTAAAGCCGAGTTTTTTAGGCGCAGCTGATAGTGCAGGATCAGGTTTCTTTTCCCGGCTTTCCACAGGGCCGCCCCTGACCAAAGGCCCGAAAGAAACAGGCTGCTTATCCTTCAGTTTCGGAATATAAAGATCGGGGTCAACTCCCAGATATTTACAATATATCTTGATAAAGCTCTTTAAATATATAGGATTAATGCCGGTAACAGCATCGCCCTCTATCGCTTTCAAGATACTGACATGGATCTTGGTTTTCTTATGCACCTCTTCAAGGGTTATTCCCCTTTTCATGCGCATCTTCTTCAATTCAACGGTTGGGTTTTCCATTATTGATCTTCCGGCTTCAGCCCGATAGCGGCTTTAAGCCATGATTCCCTGTCAACCAGGATCCTGCGCGGCTTGCTGCCCTCATAAGGGCCCACAAAACCATCCAGTTCCATGGTATCGATCATGCGCGCGGCCCTGGTGTAACCAAGGCGCATGCGCCTCTGCAATATTGATACCGAGGCCTGATTGCTCTCCATGACCACCCTTACCGCCTCATCATACAGCTCGTCTTTATCCTGGCTTACCCCGGAAGCGCTCTTCTGTTGGCCCTGGAGTATCTCCTCATCATAAACAGGTTCCCCCTGGGTCTTGATAAAATTGGTCACCTTCTCGATCTCGGAATCCTTGACCAGAGCGCCCTGTATGCGGATAAGATCCTCTTTGCCGGGCTGCAAAAACAGCATGTCGCCTTTTCCCAAAAGCGTCTCGGCGCCGTTAGCGTCGAGCACGGTGCGTGAGTCGACTTTTGATGCGACTTTAAAAGAGATACGCGCAGGAAGATTCGCCTTGATGACGCCGGTAATAACATCGACTGACGGCCTCTGGGTGGCAAGTATAAGATGGATCCCGACTGCGCGCGAAAGCTGCGCCAGGCGGGTTATGGCGTTCTCAATCTGGTCCCGCGCCACAGTCATGAGGTCGGCGAATTCATCTACGATGACAATGATATAAGGGATCTTCTCCTGCTTCTGGTTATAAGCCTCGATGTTCCTTACCCCAACCTTGGCCAGGAGCTGATACCTCTCCTCCATTTCACTGACCACCCAGTTAAGGGCGACCGCCGCCTTCTTGGCATCGGTGACAACCGGGCACAACAAATGCGGCAGGCCGTTAAAAGGCATGAGCTCGACCATCTTCGGATCGATCATCAGAAATTTAAGTTCCGTCGGTGTTGCCCTGAAAAGCAGGGACAAGATACAGGTGTTTACGCAAACGGTCTTTCCGGAACCGGTGGTGCCGGCGATCAAAAGGTGCGGCATACCATCCAGGTCGCCGAATACGGATTTACCGGTTATATCTTTGCCGAGGGCTAAGGCAAGCGGCGATTTCTGCTTCTGGAATTCGGCTGACATAAGGACATCCTTGATGCAAACGAGCGAACTCTCTGTATTAGGGACTTCAACGCCAACGCGGCCCTTGCCCGGGATAGGCGCAATGATCCTGACTGACTGAGCCTTGATCGCAAGCGCGATATCATCGCTTAATGCTTCGATCCGGTTGATCTTAACTCCCGGCGCCGGCTCAAGCTCATAACGTGTGATCACCGGGCCGCGCTCAATATCAGTGACCTTGGCCGTGATCCCGAAATCCCCCAATGTCGCTTCGAGGGTCCTGGCGGCCTCCTCGAGGTCCTCCTTGATCTGGCCGGCCTCAACAACATGAGGCGCGTCATCCAAAAGGTCCATGGAAGGCAGATGATAATCGCCGATCACTACTTCCTGAGGCTTGAGCTTAGGCTCGGGAGCCTCGGGCTTGGTCTTTATCTGTATCTTAGGCCTTGGCAGAGAGCTTTCCGCGACGGTGATCTTAGGCTTGATCAAGGGAAGCACAGGCTCATCCATAATCTCCTTTATATCTTTCTTTATATCCTTTATTTCTTTCCTTTTCTCGGGAACCGGCCTCACTAAGGCCTTAGGCTTGATCGTCACGGGCCTATCTTTTTTCACAAATCTAAAGATAGCCCCAAACACAGCCTTGAACTTATCCGCGATATTAATAAATAAAGAGGATATCAGTATTTCGGCGACCAAGGCCAGAGAAAGAAGGATAAATGTGGAGAATATTATAAAACCCCCCAGGCGGCTGAAATATGATATGACAAAATTAGAAGTTACGGATCCAAGGATCCCGGCGGAATAAAACCTTGCCTGAGGATTGGGAATATTAAACATCCCGACGAGAGAACTGATCGAAACAAACAAAATAAAAATCCCCAAAAATCTGGGGATATTCATGTAGGGGATCTGCTGCTTGAAAAACCTTGCGCCGAGGATGAATATAAGCGCGGGGATAAAGAAACTCGTTATTCTGCCAAATAAAGCGACGATCAGTCCGGCGAGGTATGCGCCAAAAATGCCTAAAAGATTCTGCGGGGGAACATTCGGAGAAGAGGTGTAAAACCCAAGGTCAAAAGGCTCAAACCTGACAAGGCTTGCAAGGACCATAAGCCCTATCGCAAAAAGTATTACTCCGCGGACCTCATTAAGCCTTTTTTCTCTCACTATTTATGCGGCTTTTTCTGCCTGTTTCTTACTTAAGTTTATCCTGCCCATCTCATCAATCCCGATGACCTTGACTTTTACTATATCATCGATCTTGACGACATCCTCGACCTTCTTAATAAAACCCTCGCCCAGCTCCGAGACATGCACCAGGCCATCTTTGCCTGGGGCGATCTCAACGAATGCCCCGAATGCAACAATGCGCTTTACCTTGCCGGTATAAATTCTCCCGACTTCAACATCATCGGTTATGGCCCTGATCATCCTGATTGCATCCTCGGATTTTGCGGAATCCGTATGGCCCACAAGGACCGTGCCGTCATCATTGATATCGATGCTGGCTCCGGTAGCCGCGATTATAGCCTTGATCACCTTGCCTCCGGGCCCGATAACTCCACCGATCTTTTCAGGGTTTATCTTTATTACCACTATACGCGGGGCGTAAGTCGACAACTCCAGGCGGGGAGCGGAAAGCGCAGCAGAGATCTTGTCCAAGACAAACATCCTGCCTTCTTTGGATTGATACACGCACTTACTCAAAAGCTCGAAATCAATCCCGTCGATCTTAAGATCCATCTGCACCGCGGTGATCCCGGTCTTTGTGCCGGCGATCTTAAAATCCATATCCCCGAAATGGTCCTCTAATCCGGTCAGGTCAGTGAATACGACCTCTTTGGCTCCATCCTTAACCAATCCCAAAGCGACTCCGCCCACGGGATTCTTTATCGGCACGCCCGCGTCCATCAAAGAAAGCGTTGCGGCGCACACCGAGGCCATGCTCGATGAGCCGTTGGACTCAAGAATTTCGGAAACCACTCTTACGGTATAAGGAAATTTTTCTTTGGTAGGCATTACGGCTGAAATAGCCTTCTCAGCTAAGGCTCCGTGGCCTATCTCGCGGCGGCCCGGCCCGCGCATAGGCTTAGTTTCGCCCACCGAGAATGGCGGGAAGCTGTAATGCAGCATAAAGTTCTTATATTTCTCACCCTCTAAGGCCTCGATCATCTGTTCATCCTCGCCGGTGCCCAAGGTTGTAACCGCAAGGCTCTGAGTCTGGCCGCGGGTAAATAAGCTTGAGCCGTGGGTGCGCGGCAGTACCGAAACTTCAGCGGTTATCGGCCGGATATCTTTCATTGCGCGGCCGTCAATGCGCCTTCCGCTTAAAATACTGCTTCTAACTTCGGCCTGCTCTATATCTACGAGAGCCGCTTTTACCTTAGGCGCTTCATAACCCTCGGGCGCCAAAGCAGCCTCTAATTCTTTGGATAAAATAGCCACCGCTTCTTCGCGGTCCTCTTTCTTGCTTAATTTATAGATCTCCTTTAATTTATCCTTGGCTAGCCCATCGACCTTGGCCTTCAGGGCATCATCCACTGTAAAAAGCTCTACCTTTGCCTTTTCCTTGCCGCAAACTTTCCTGAACTGCTCCTGGAGCTCAATGATCGAATTCAGGCTCTCATAGGCGAACTTCACCGCGGCCAGATAATCCTCTTCCGGGATATCATTGGCTCTGGATTCAAGCATCACGATGCCATTCCTGTTGGCAGCGACCACCACATCAAGGTCGGCGGCATCCAACTGGGCATAGGTAGGATTAAGGATAAGCTCTTTGTTGACCCTTCCCACGCGGCAGCAAGCCAGGGGCCCGTTAAAAGGTATCTCTGAAATAGACAGCGCGATTGATGCGCCGTTGACCGCTAAAACATCAGGGTCATTCTCGCCGTCTGAGGATAAAACTAAGGCGATAACCTGGACGTCATTTAAGAAGCCTTTAGGAAACAAGGGGCGTATGGGCCGGTCAATAAGGCGGGCAGCAAGGATCTCGCTTTCCGAGGGCCTTCCCTCTCTTTTAAAGAAGCCTCCGGGGATCCTGCCTGCGGCGTAAGTCTTCTCCTGATACTCGACAGTAAGGGGGAAAAAATCCCGCCCCTCGCGGATCTCTTTGGACATACAGGCGGTCACCAATACGACGGTACCTCCGTACTGGACGACGACCGAGCCGCCTGCCTGTTTAGCGAGTTTTCCGGTCTGTAGAATCAAATCATTATTGCCGAATCTGGTTTTCAGGAGATTCTCTTGCATGTTTTAGCTTCCTTTTTTAGGGTTTAGAACAGGACTACTTTCTCAAGTTAAGTTTTCCTAATATCTCTTCGTACTTCTTAACATCCCTCTTCTTGAGATAATTGAGGAGACTGCGGCGCTTACCGACAAGCGAAAGCAGGCCGCGGCGAGAACTAAAATCCTTCTTATGCTCTTTAAAATGCTGAGCTAATAATTTAATCCTCTCGTTCAAAACAGCAATCTGGACCTCAGTGGAACCCGTGTCCCTGCCATGCACCTTGAACTGTTCTATTATTTTAGATTTTTCTTCTTTTACCAAAACCAATTTCTTCACCTCCTTTTCATGTATATTGTTATGGTAGTATACATTATTTTGCGGACATAGTCAATATAAAGATTTTGAAAAAATCAATGGGAACGTTTCTGGTTTTCCCTGGTTTTTCCCTATCTGATAACCGCGGCGGGGCAGATCCGGTTGTAGGCGCAGTAGGTGCAGGCCATATAGGTAGGGTTGGGATTATACTGCTGTTCGCGGATGCCGCAGGAAACCTTGTTGATATCCTCCTGCATCTTCTCAATCTCCTTCTGCTTGATCTCGGTCTGGCCGATGATGCCGGATTCAAGGAAGTGGAGCTCCGCGCGCTTAGGAAGCTTGCCTGAGATCTTCTCGTAAGCCATGGCATAAAGTACAAGCTGGGTGTTCTCACCCGCCCGCTTATCCGCATCAATTTGAGTTTTCACATCCGATGTCTTAAAATCCACTATCACCGCTCCGTCCGACTCCTCATCCACCCGGTCAAAGCGGCCGTTGATCTTATTCCTGCCGAACATGAAGGAGAAATCCTTCTCTATGAATTTGGGATTGGATTTACGCTTCTGTTCGGCATTGTGGAAACGGGCTAGCGCCTCCTTGCCGATGCGGAAACGTTCCTCTTGATGGTTCTTATCCAGAAAACCCTGGGGGTCGAAGCTGTTGGCAAACACATCCAAAAGCTGCGCCAGCTCCATCGGCCTGCCTTCCATCTTATGCTGAAAGTAACGGCTGACCGCGTCATGCATTGCCCGGCCGTAGATAATGGTGTGGTGCTCCATGATCGGAACGCGCAGGATGTTGACGTATTTGTATTTTAAGGGGCAGGTCAGGTAATCGTCGATCTGGTAAAAGCTTAAAGTGAGGATCTTGTCATCCGGGATGCGCTCGAGGGCCTGCTTCTTAGAACCTTTATTAGGCGCGAAACGCTCAATTGCCTGCGCTGCGCTGGTCTTAATCTTCTCTTTAGACTCATCCTCGGGCTTCTTGCCCAGGGCCTCTAAGACAAACTGGCTGACCCTGCGGCTTCTCTTTCCGCCGTAATCAGAGGCGCTGGACAAATAAAGATCTTCCTTGGCCCGGGTCAAGCCCACGTAAAACAACCGGCGCTCCTCCTGGATATGGAAATCGCCCTCCGGCAGTTCCTCTTTAATAAGTTCGACCGGCAACTCTATGGGCTGGCCGCGCCGGCTAACCGGAAAACGCCCTCCCACAAGGCTAACCAGAAAAACTACGCGGAACTCTAATCCTTTGGCCTTATGAATTGTCAGGATATTGACCGCGTCAGTATCGATATCCGCCTCTACTGTCGGCGGATCATCCCCTGCCTCGATCATGAGATTAAGGTAATTTACAAAGTTGATGACCCTGTCCTCCTGCGCCACAAGCTCAAAATCCCGCACGATATTAAAAAACTTGGCGATATTCTGGATCTTTAATTCGTTCTCCAGATTTTGCTCTTTGGTAAGCCTCAACAGATACCCTGTCTCGGTAAGAAAGCTGTACATGAGGCGGCCGGTAGTCTCGTTGCGCGAGACCTCCAGGAACTTGGCGATATCTTCAAGGATATTCTTTACTTTATTGCGCGATTCATCCCCTACCTCCGCAAGCTCGTTTATGCCATCCAGCTCCTTGAACACCGAATAAAGGGTCCTGTTCCTGCGCCGGGCGTAATGCATGCATAGGCTTAAATCAGAAAGCGCAACGCGATAGATCTCGGAGCTTGAAAGGTAATACAAATGCATCGAATCGGATTGGTTGGATATGACGCGCAGGAAACTGATGCACAGCTTCACCTCTTCCCGGGAATAAAGCCCCTGATTGCCGCTGAACTGCCAGGGGATATCCTGCATGTTCAAGGCCTGCAAAAACGGCCGGGCGTCGGAGTTGGAGCGCACAAGTATCGCGAAATCCTTGTATTTGTATTTGCCGGAATCATATTTCTTTTTGATATCGCTGGCCACCCAGTCCGCCTCCGAAGAGTTGGTATCAAAGCTTCTGTGCTCAGGCGGGTTACCTTTACCAATGATCGAAACCAGCTTCTTATTGATATTGGCCTTGACCTCAAAACGGTCAGGATTGTTATATTGGATAAGTTGATATGCGCTGTCCAGGATCGATTGGCCCGAACGGTAATTCTGGATGAGGCTCACCTTGGCTGCCTCAGGATAGGTCTTATCAAAATTGACCACATTGCTATATGCTGCCCCGCGCCAGCGGTAGATGCACTGGTCGTCATCAGCCACAACCGTGATATTCTTCGCCTCCCCTGCCAAGAGCTTTACGATCTGGAACTGGGCGTTATTGGTATCCTGAAACTCATCCACAAGGATGAACTTGAACTGCTTCTGGTATTTACGCAGGACCGCCGGACTTGAGCGCAAAAGCTGCAGGGTTTGGTAGAACTGATTCCCGAAATCAACCAGCCCCTCCTTTCCGAGAAGTTCCTGGTATTTGGCGTAGGCATGGGCTAGCTCCGTATGCTGCCTGGCGATCTCTTCATCGGCAGCCTCCGCGTCTTTTTCTTTAGCCTTCATTGAAAGTTTCCGGGCGTATTCGATATACTCCTTAGGCGAGACATCCTCATCTTTAGCCCGGTTAAAAAGCTGAACCATGGCGTCAATAAAGCGAGTGGGGTCAGCCAGCGGCCGATAGTAGGAAAGATTGAATTCGAAGAGATGTTCGCGGAACAAAACTGCTGACTCGGGCCGAGTCAGAACTTTAAAATCAGGTTCGATCCCGGCTACAAGCGCGTTCTCGCGCAGGATCCGGTCGCCGAAAGCGTGAAATGTGGATATCCAGATATCAGTGTAGCCGTAAGGAACAAGCATATCCACCCGCTCAAGCATCTCATGGGCAGCCTTATCCGTGAATGTCAGAGCGAGGATCTCATCCGTCTTGCACAAGCCCTCCGAAAGGAGCCAGGCAATGCGCCGAGTGATAACGGTCGTCTTCCCCGTCCCCGCTCCGGCAATAATGAGCAAGGGGCCTTCTTTATGCGTAACCGCTTCTCTTTGTTCCTTATTTAGACCTTCAAGAATTGGATTCATATTATTTTCCTACAAATAATCCGGGGACGCTTTCCAGCACAAACCTGGGACACTTTCCCGATTAAGTCAGTAAACGTCCCCATACTGCACCCAACAACCCAGGCAAAGTTAATTTTTCTCTAACAAATGAATGGCGCGGGGGATGCCCCAGCCCAACACCCTCATCCTGCGAAAATCAGGAAACATTCCTTAATCTTGAGGCAGCGGGTGACTGCCGGGACGGGTCCCCTTTTCGCACGCAGCCACCGCCAGGTGGCGAGCACGAAAAGGGTGGACCGGCAGGCAGGACCCGCTGGCTCAATAAAAGTTTCCTGATTTTCCAAGCACATTTTACCTTGACATCCCCCCATTTTCAAGTATACTTTAAACCTAACCTACAGAGGAGTACTCAAAATGCTTAAAAAATGTGCTTTATGTAAAAAAGGTGAGCAGACAGGTAAGTCAATTGCGCGCAAGGGCCAATACAAGTCCAAAGGCGGCACGGGAAGCAAGATCGCCCGCTGGACCAAGCGCAAATTCTTCCCGAATCTTCAGAAGATGCGCATAATGATAAAGGGCCACCCCAAAAAGATTTACATCTGCGCTAAATGCATCAAAAAGGGTAATTTCCTGAAGGCCCCCAAGCGTCCTAAGCTCTAATGGAAGAATATATCCTTAATTTCTAAGATAACACCAGTTGCGCCCTGCCAGTTGTCCAGGCGGGGCGTGTAGATAAGATCAAAGGAGCCTGCCGAAAGCAGGCTCTCTTTTAATGGGCTCATCCCGAAACCGATAGCTTGAATTGTAGTCTGGCCGTCCGTGGCCCAGAACTTCATGGTCTCCCGGCCCATTGTCTGAGGTTGCCCTTTAAGCATAAGGCTCCTCGTAAAAAATAACGGCTCCGGATTTCCCGCTCCAAACGGCTCAAGAAGCTCCAACTCCCCTATCATATCCTCATTTAAATCCGCGAAGCTTAGTTCCATATCTATATCAACCCCGGGCAAAAGGTCCTCGATCGAAAGCTTTTCATGAGCCAGGCGGTTAATGCTCTCCCTGAAATCATTGATATTACCCCGGGCGATCGAAAGGCCTGCCGCATGGGCGTGGCCGCCGAAATTATGCAATAGGTCCTTGCACCCCAAGAGCGCGTCAAATATATGGAAACTTTTTATGGAGCGCGCTGAGCCCTTGCACATATCATCGGTCAAAGAGATGACTATCGCAGGGCGATAGAACTTATCCGCAAGCTTTGAGGCCACGATCCCCAAGACCCCCTGATGCCAATCCTCCTTGCCGATAACAATGACCTTATGCTCCTTGAAATTTATCTCCTTATCTATCAGCCCTTGGGCCTCATCCATAATCCTGGCTTCAATCTTTTGGCGCTGGCGGTTATGCAGTTCAAGGGACTTGGCGAGACCTTCGGCCTCTGCGCTGTCTTTACTCAGCAACAAATCTAGCGAAGTATCTGCCGTATCCATCCGGCCGCTGGCATTTAGCCTTGGGCCCAGCATAAAACCAATATGCATGGAGCTGAACTTCTCAGCTTTGATACCGGCACTTTCGATCAGCTTCCTTAAGCCCATCCTCTTAGTCTTAGGGATAAGCGCCAATCCCTCTTTGGCGATCACGCGATTCTCACCAGTCAAAGGGACGCTGTCAGCGATCGTGCCCAAAGAAACCAGGTCCAGATCCTCCACCAAAAGATCCCTGAATAATGCCTGACAAAGTTTAAAAGCGACGCCTACGCCAGCGAGTTCCCGAAAAGGATAATATGAACCTCCCAGCTTTGGGTTTATGACTGCTATGGCTGGCGGAATATCGGCGGTCGCCGGCTCATGATGATCGGTGATTATCGTATCAATATTATTACGCTTTAAATCCTCCAGCTCAGCATGGCTTGAGGTGCCGCAATCAACGGTTATAAGAAGATCTACCCCTTTTTCTTTGGCGATATGGGCGATGTTCTTGTTGAGGCCGTAACCCTCTTTTATCCTGTGCGGCAGATAAGTCAGGGCGTCTATCCCAAGCCGTTCAAGCGCCTCTTTAAGAAGCGCAACCGAAGTTATCCCGTCCACGTCGTAATCGCCGAAGATCATCACCTTCTCTTTTAAAGAAGCCGCTCTTTTAATGCGCTCGACAGCCAAGGGCATATCCGCGAAACTAAACGGATCCAGCATGTGGCGCGGCGAGACCTTCAAGAACTTAGCGGCATCATCGACATCACGCACTCCGCGGTTCGCCAAAAGCTGGGCAACGATCTTGGATACTTTTAACTCTTTAGAGAATTTGTTCTGGAGGAGCGGTTCGGGAGGGGTTATCCTTAATATTTTGTGGCTGTGCATTCTACATCTTTTCAGGGCATGATATGCCCAGTAATTCAAGGCCGCAGGCAATGACAGTCCTGGTCGCCTCGATCAAGCCCAGCCTTGCCTTGGTGAGCTCGTCATGCTGGCCCAAAACACGGTGCTTGTCGTAAAATCTGTGGAATACCTCTGCAGCCTCCTGCAGATAAACAGTGAGCATGTAAGGGTCTTGGGTAAGGAGACAGACGTTAAGCACTGCGTTAAACTGCCATAATTTCTTGATAAGGTCTAGCTCCTCCTTCTCTTTAAGAAGGGAGTAATCCGCGCGGGCGCTGACCTTATCAGGACTTGAGCGAAGGATACTGGAGATCCTGGCATGGGCGTATTGAACGTAATAAACCGGGTTCTCAGGGGTGTGCTTCTTGGCAAGCTCAAGGTCAAAATCCAAATGGCTTGAAGTGCGCCGCATAAGAAAGAAAAACCTCGAGGCGTCCCTGCCGACTTCATCGAGGACCTCGCGCAAAGTGATATACTGGCCCTTGCGGGTCGACATCTCGACCGTTTTCCCCTCGCGGGAGATCGTCGCAAGCTGCACAATGACAACAGACAACGAATCCGCCGGGTGGCCAAACGCCTGCACTGAAGCCTTGAGCCTGCTGATATAGCCGTGATGGTCAGGCCCCCAAAGATTAATAAGCCAGCTAAATCCACGCCTGTATTTCTCTTGATGGTAGGCGATGTCAGGCGCAATATAAGTGTAGCTCTTGTCGCTTTTTATTACGACTCTATCCTTGTCATCCCCGAACTGCGTGGATTTAAACCACACCGCCCCATCAGACTCGTAGGTGAGCCCCTTTTTCTTCAAAAGATCCAAGCTTTTTTGGACCTTGCCGCTTTTCCCAAGGGATTTCTGGGAGTACCAGCAGTCGAAACTAACCCCGAAATCATCCAGCTCCTTGCGGATTATATCAAGGATGTAATCCGCGGCGTAATCGCCGAAGTTATCTATTCTTTTGCCGCTTTCTTTAATCGTCTTTGCGATATCGTAAATATAATCCCCCTGATAATAGTTCTCGGGGAAATCACACTTCTCGCCGTTTAGCTCCTTGAGCCGCAGCTCTGTGGAACCGCCCAGGATATTTATCTGATTTCCTTCATCATTAAGGTAATATTCCTTGGAGGCTTTAAAACCCAAGAATTTAAGGATATTGGCAAGGGAGTCGCCCACCGCGGCCTGCCTTGCGTGCGCGACCGAAAGCGGCCCCGTAGGATTAGCGCTGACAAACTCGATCAAGGCACGCCTTCCTTTACCCGGGTCCTTTTGGAGAGCACGCTTCTTTTTAGCTATGATCTCCCGGGCAAACTCGTGGAAATACCTGTTATCAAGATAGAAATTTATGAAACCGGCGCCTTCTACTCTTACCTCTTTGATATAGGCCCTGATAGAAGAATTTGCGATGCGGCGCTTAACCGGCTCAAGCAAGATCTTTGCCATTTCAACAGGCGATTTTTTCAGCTTCTTGCTTAAGCGCAAGCCTATATTGGTGGAAAGATCGCCAAAACGCGCATCGGTCGGGAAATCAATAATGATCTCCTCCTTATGCGCTTGCAGCTTTAGGTCTTTAAGCGAAGTACCTACGATCCTGTTTAATTCAGACTGGATGTCTTTCATGTAGGAAGAATTGCTTTTTAGGAAAGGTGAGAATTACTTTCTGGGGCTTGCCGGGACTCTGACCCTTTTGGCGTCGCTCCACAGGCCTTCCAAAGAATAAAACTCTCTCATCGGCTTGTAGAACACGTGCGCTATAACGGATACGAAATCCAGCGCTATCCAGCCGGAATCGTCGTTAGCGGGCACCTTTGAGAGAGGTTTTATTCTTTGCTTATCTAGGTCTTCTTCGATCGCCTGGGCTACAGCGTTGACCTGCCTGTTTGAAGTGCCGCTTGCGATGACAAAGTAATCGCAGAAAGTGGAGACCTCGCGCACATCTAAGACAACAACCCTTTGAGCCTTCTTACTCTTGGCAATTGCGGCGATACGTAGTGCGAGCTGTTTCGATTCTATGGGTACTTACCCCCTTTAACTTGAAAAACTTATTTATTTCCTAAGATCTTATACATACCGGTGCCACAGGTTGAGCATTTGCCCTTCATGGCTAACCGCTTATTCTTCATGGTAACCTGCTGCTCATCCTTCATCTCTCTTGTGTCTTTGCATTTTACGCAATATCCCTTTTCTGCCATTTGAATCCTCCTTTTGTTTGTTTATGTTCTTATTTTATCACAACTTTTATTCTCTGTCAACTTGGCGCTTTTGAATTTAAAATATATTATACTATTAAAAATAAACCGGTCAATTTTTATTTATATCGTTGCGGGAGCGGACCTCTTCGATCTCACCAACGATCTCTTCGATCAGGTCCTCGAGGGTGACCAGGCCGACCGCCTTTTTGTTGGCGTCAGCCACGATAGCTATCTGAATCTTCTGCGCCTGGAACCTGCGCAAAAGTTCATTAACCGGCGTATCCGCCAAGATATAATAAGCTTCATGGACCAGGTCTTCAAGCAGGAACAGCCCCTTGTCCCTTAATATATAAAGCAGGTCGCGCGCATAGATTACGCCCACGATATTGTTGGGAGAGGATTTATACACCGGGAGGCGGGCATGGCCCTCTTCAACAAAGATATTTAAGAGCTCTTCAGGCGTGCTCTTTATGTCGACCGCGACCACCTTTTCCCTCGGAACCATCACATCCTTGACCTTGATGTCCCCGAATTCAAAGATCCTCTGCAGCATCCTGCCTTCATCGTCGGTAAGAAAACCCTCCTCCCTGCCCATCTCAACCATAAGCCGCAGCTCCTCCTCGGTAACCAAGGGCGATTTTTTTGCCGGAGGTATGCGCAGCGCCTTAAAGATCAGCTTGCTTGCTCCGTCAAAGACAAAGATGACGGGACGAAAAACATTAAGGAATGCCTCCATCAAAGGAGCCACAAAAAGTGCGATCTGCTCTGTCTTCTTTATGGCCAGGATCTTCGGGGTTATCTCGCACAAGATAACTATAAAGAAGACCGAAATAAGGGTAGCAATGAAGATGCCCCACTCATAACCGAAAACATAAACACAGATACCGGTTATTATCGCGGACATCGCGATATTCACAAGATTGTTTCCGACGAGGATCCCCACGATGAAGTTATCGATCTTGCCGATAAGCCGCTGGATGCTCTTGGCGCGCTTGACCCCGCGCTCGACCATGTGGCGCAGGCGGATCCTGCTCAAGGCTATGATCGCGGTCTCAGATACGGAGAAAAAGAAAGAGATCACCGCGAAAACTAATAAAAGCAATAATGTATGCCACGTAAAGCTATGGTCCATGCTAACCCAGCTCCTTTAAGAAAGCGCTCTCCCTGCCTTTTAACGGGCCGATCAAGGCAAGATTTATCTTCCTGCTGTCGAATATCTGGGCCGCCGCCTCGCGTATATCCTGGCGCCGCACGGCCGAAACCTCTTTTACGATCTCGTTAAGGGTTTTGATCTTATCAAGCGCGGCGACGCTTTCGCCGATCCAAAGCATATGCTCCATGGTATCCTCAAGCGCCATGCGCAGCTGGCCGATATAAAAATCTTTTGCCCTCCTGAATTCATCTTCAGTCACGAAGGCAGACCTGATCTTGGCCAACTCCTTAATTATTAATTTCAGGGCCTCATGGACCTTGCGGTTATCGATCCCGGCGTGAACGATAAATGCCCCCGTGTCCTGGAAACGCTTGACTGCTGTTCCTATTTCATAAGCTAACCCCCTCTTCTCCCGTATTTCATTAAAGAGGCGGCTGGACATGTTAGCGCCCAATATAATATGCAGCATCGCCAGGGCATGGCGCAGGGGGTGCTCGCGCCTGAAGCTAGAGAACCCAAGGGCCATGTGCGTCTGCTCAGTATCCTTGACAAAAACCTTTACCTGCGGCTTCCCCTGCCTGCAGGATGCAGGCGCAAAAGCGCTCCTGTCATTCTCAGGGATATGCGAGAAGGTCTTTTTTACCTGCGCGCGAAGCTTAGCGTGATCAAGGTTGCCCGCCGCGCTCACTACAATATTGGCCGGATTATAAAACCTCTGCTGAAAAGAGCGCAGCGTAGCCCTTGTGACCGCCGATACCGACTCGGCCGTGCCTATAACCGGAGAACCCAACGGATGACCCGGCCACAAAAGCTCATCCAGAAGGTCGTAGACGTAAGCTTGCGGCAGGTCTTTGTACATCTTCAACTCTTCCAGGATAACATGCTTTTCTTTTTCAACCTCCTGCGCCGGGATTGAGGGATTAACGACCATCTGCGAAAGGATATCCAGCGCCCGGCCCATATAATCAGCCGGGATCTTGACCAGATAACAGGTAAGCTCCTCAGAGGTAAACCCGTTCAGAGAACCGCCAATGCCTTCTATAGACTCTTTGATCTGACGGCAGGAGTATTTAGCGGTCCCCTTAAAAACAAGGTGCTCTAAAAAATGCGAGATCCCTTTGTTCTGAGCCGTCTCGTACCTGCCTCCTGTCCTGATCCATATGCCCAAAGACAGAGAGCTCCTCCCGGGCATTGCGTTAGTGACAAGCCTCAATCCATTATCAAGCTGCTCTTTCCTGTACATTTTATCCTTTTAAAGCGCGCACAAAACCAGCCACTTTATTTACAAGGTCTTTATCTTTAAGGTGCTCCCTGATCTTCTTGACTATGGCACTTCCCACGATCACCCCATCGGCGACCTTACGGATGTCGCGCACCTGCTTATTGGTGGAGACACCGAAACCTGCGCATACCGGTTTTATTGTGGCGAGCTTTATCTCTCTGAGCTTGGCCAGCAGGTCAGCGGGCAGCGCGCTGCGCGCGCCTGTGACCCCGGTCAAGGAAACATAGTAAATGAAACCTTTTGCCAAAGCAGCAATCTTCTTCAAGCGACCGGCCGAGGTGGTCGGAGATATAAATAATATACAATCGAGCTTGTGCCTTTGCGCTGACCTAAAGTAAAGCGCCCCCTCTTCAGGAGGCAGGTCAGGGATTATCACCCCGTCCACGCCGCTTAAAGCTGCATCCCGGCAAAACTTTTCATCACCGTAACAAAACACCGGATTATAATAAGTCATAAGGCAGATCGGCAAATTTATGCGCTCCCGCACTCTTTTGACAAGTTTCAGTACATCGACAAGCTGCGTATTCTTTTTTAACGCGTACTGCGAAGCCTCCTGGATCACCGGGCCATCGGCCATGGGGTCTGAGAAAGGAACGCCCAACTCAACAATATCGACCCCGATACGGTCAAACTCCAGGATCAGCTTCTCGGTCACTGCAAGGCTTGGGTATCCGGCGGTGATGAAAGCTATAAAAGCCTTTTCTTTGCGCTTCTTTAACTCTTTGAATCTTTTGTCTATCCTATTCATAGTTTATATGTTGCCGCTTATTATCCCTAAGTCCTTATCGCCTCTTCCAGAAAGACAGGCGATCACAATAGATTTTCTATTGATCTTAGAGCGCAGCTTCTTTAGGTATGCAATGGCATGCGCGGATTCCAAAGCCGGGATTATGCCTTCTATTTCGGATAATAATTTAAACCCTTCAAGCGCCTCTTTATCGGTAACAGCGACGTAGGCAGCGCGCTTTGTCTTTTTATAATAAGCATGCTCCGGCCCGACTCCGGGATAATCAAGCCCTGCGGCGATAGAATGAGTGTTCTTGATCTGCCCGAATCTGTCCTCCAATATGCTTGATTTCGATCCGTGCAGGACGCCGGTCGATCCAGCCACTAGGCTCGCCGAATGTTTCCCCGTCCTAAGCCCTAACCCCGCACCCTCGACGCCGATGAATTTCACTTTGCTATCTTTAAAGAACGGATAAAATAACCCCATAGCGTTACTTCCTCCACCGACGCAGGCGACAAGATAATCAGGGAGCCTGTTTTCTTTCCTTTTGACCTGCTGCCTTGCCTCCAGGCCGATGACCGACTGGAAGTCGCGCACCATCGCCGGATACGGATGCGGCCCGGCGACTGTGCCGATTATATAATGGGTATTACGCACATTGGTCACCCAGTCGCGCAGGGCCTCTGTCATGGCATCCTTAAGCGTCCTGGTGCCGCTTGCAACCGGCACGACCCGCGCGCCCAAAAGTTTCATGCGCAGGACATTGGGCCTCTGCCGTTCTATATCCTCTTCGCCCATGTAGACATCGCAATCAAGGCCGAAAAGCGCGGCTACCGTGGCGGTCGCCACCCCGTGCTGGCCGGCGCCTGTCTCAGCGATAACCCTCGGCTTTTTCATGCGCACGGCAAGGAGCACCTGGCCCAGCGTATTATTCACCTTGTGCGCTCCCGTATGAAGCAGGTCCTCCCTTTTAAGATAAATGCGTTCAATGCCCACATATTTGCTTAAATTCCGGGCCAGGTATAAAGGCGTAGGCCGCCCGGCGTATTCACAAAGGTAATAATCCAACTCCTGCTTGAACCGCTTATCGCGCTTGGCGGTCTCATATTCCCGCTTGAGCTCATCCAAGGCGTAAATAAGCGTTTCAGGAATATAGCTGCCTCCGAACTCCGCAAAATGTCCTGACTTATCTGGTAACATCTTTTCTCCTATGAACCCTTGGCTGCCGCAATAAACCTTCTTATCTCTTTATGGTCCTTCTTGCCGGGCCTCTCCTCAAGAGAAGTCGAAGCATCCACCCAAGAAGGCCTGATAAGCTTGATAGCCCCTGAAACATTACGCCTGCTCAAACCTCCCGATACAAATACGGGCTGCTTAAGATTAAGGTCGTCGATCAGCTTCCAGTTAAAGACGCTGCCCGTGCCACCGAAGCGGCCCTTGGAGAAAGTGTCAAACAGGTAAGCGAAAACCTTGTAACCCGCCACAGCCTCCGGATCAAACTTATCTTTTACCCGGAAAGATTTTATTATCTTGCAGCCTTTAAACCTGCGGCAGAATTCCGGGGTTTCGTCGCCGTGAAACTGGAGCATGTCAAGATGGCATAAGCGGGCCGCATCCCGGATCGTATCTTCCGCGGCGTTTACAAATACACCGATCTTGATAACGCCTTTAGGCAATTTCCTGATTATCTCCTTTGCCTTGATGGGCGCGATATAGCGCGGGCTCTTTTTGTAAAAAATAAAGCCCACGGCGTCGCAACCAGCCTCTGCCGCGGCAAGCGCATCCTCGAGGTTAGTTATGCCGCAGATCTTTACTCTTACCACCCCATCACCTCTTCGACTTTCGCCTTTATATCGGAAGAGGACATAAACGCCTCGCCTATCAAAACCGCGCTTACGCCGAGGATCTTTAAGAACATCACATCCTGGCGGCTCTTTATGCCGCTTTCTACGACAACTATCTTATCCTTTGGGATCAGGGTATACAACCTCTCCGTGGTCTTAGTGTCCACTTCAAGCGTACGCAAGTCGCGATTATTGATGCCTATGACCGGGATATTCATCCCCAGGACTTTCTTAAGCTCCTTCTCCTCGTGAACCTCGACGATATACCCCAAACCTAAAGAATCGGCTAACCCCATCAGTTCAGTCAATTGGGCCTTGGTCAGGAGGTCTGCGATCAATAATATCGCATCCGCGCCATAAAAGCGGGATTCATAGACCTGATACGGCTCAAAGATAAAATCCTTTCTTAAAATCGGGCAGCTACAAATCGCCTTGACCTCGTTTATGAACGAAAGGTTTCCTGCGAAATAATCCTCTTCCGTCAATACGGAGATTGCCTGCACCTGAGCCTCAGAGTAGGCCCGGGCGATATCCGCAAGGTCAAATGGCTCGCGGATGATGCCTTTTGAGGGCGACGATCTTTTTATCTCGGCGATAACCGAGATCTGGCGGGGCTTGGCGATCGCCTCCCTAAAAGGCCGGGTCGGCGGCAATCCGGGCATCTTTTCCTTGAGCCCTTCTTCGCTTAGCTGCTGCTTGGCCAAGACAAGCCTTTCCTTCTTCTTGGCGACTATCTCCTTTAAAACGTCCTTCTTTGCCATTATCTATACTGAATACTCCTTTAAAAGCTCAAGCTTTTTCATGGCTGAGCCGGAGTCTATCGAATCCTCCGCAAAGCCTATGCCTTCCTCAATGGATGCGGCCTTGTCCGCCGCGTATATCGCGCACCCGGAGTTAAAAAGCACGATATCCCGGCAGGCACCGCTCTTTCCCGATAAAACATCCATAGCTATATCAATATTGCGCTTAATATCTCCCCCGAGAAGTTCTTCGGATTTAGCCCGCCTGAAACCGAATGACTCCGGAATAATCTCATAATCCCTGAAAGTATCATCCTTTACTTCTGAAACCACGGTCCTGTCAGAAGTTGTGACCTCATCCAGCCCATCCATGCCATGCACCACCAGTATATGCTTACTTCCCAGATTATGCAATACCTTAGCCAGCGGCCTGGTCCAGGTGTCGCTGTACACGCCGATAAGCTGGTTAGTGGCGCGCGCCGGATTGATCAACGGCCCCAATATGTTAAACATGGTCTTACGGGCGATCTGTTTTCGCGCGGGCATTACGTGCTTCATCGCCGGGTGGAGATTCGGGGCGAATAGGAACGCGATCCCTATCTCTTCAAGGCACTTCTTAATCCTCGGCCTTTCCATATTTATATTTACACCCAAGGCCTCCAGAATATCCGCGCTACCGCACTTGCTGGAGACCGAACGATTCCCGTGCTTGGCCACCGTCACCCCCGCGCCGCTTGCCACAAACGCAGTGATGGTCGAGATATTGAACGTCCCCTTATTGTCTCCTCCGGTGCCACAGGTATCAAGTATATTCGGCCGGTCTACAATTATCGGCTCGACGTATTTGAGCATAACCTCGACTGCCGCGGTCAACTCTTCTACAGTCTCCCCCTTATCGCCTAAAGAAATCAGGAACGCGATTATGTCGGCAGTCTCAGTTACCCCGCTTAGGATATCCTGCATGGCCGCCTGCATTTGGCCGCAAGACAGGTCCTTCTTTTGCGCCAGGATCTTTATCGCATCCTTGATCATTGCCTTAAGAAATTAGCCAAAATATCCTTCCCCGCCTTTGTCAAAACTGATTCCGGATGGAATTGCACCCCCCATAACGGGTAAACCTTGTGCCTTATCCCCATTATCTCTTTTTCTTTGGTCCAGGCAATTATCTCAAGGCACCGGGGGAGGCCCTTGCGCTCGACGATCAGGGAATGGTAGCGGGTCGCCTCAAAGGGGTCAGGGATCCCCTTAAAGATCTCTTTTTTGTTATGATAGATCATGGAGGTCTTCCCGTGCATGAGTTTTTTCGCCCCGACGATGCGGCCGCCAAAACAAAAACCTATCGCCTGATGGCCGAGACAGACGCCCAATATAGGGATCTTGCCGGAAAATTTACTTATGACCTGCAGAGATATGCCGGCATCCTCAGGCCTGCCCGGCCCGGGAGATATGACGATCTTTGCGGGCCTGAGCTTTCTTATCTTATCTATGGTAAGCTTATCATTCCTGTAAACCCGCACATCCTGCCCCAAAGCGCCCAGGTACTGCACCAGGTTATAGGTGAACGAATCGTAGTTATCGATCATTAACAACATAACTTATGCCTTACTCCCTTTCCCTCCAGATCTTGGCCCCCAGCGACTCCAGTTTATCCTCGATATTTTCATAGCCGCGCTCAAGGTGATAGATCCTCGATATGGAGGTCTTTCCTTTTGCCGCAAGCCCTGCCAGGACTAAGCATGCGGATGCGCGTAGGTCCGAAGCCATGACCGGGGCTCCTGATAAGGCCTTGATCCCCTCGATTATGGCGTGCGGGCCCTCCCTCTGAATGTGGGCGCCCATACGGTTGAGCTCAGCAACATGCATAAACCTGTCCGGATAGATCTTCTCGGTTACGACGCTGATGCCGGGGGTGACCGTCATTAAGGCCATCATCTGCGCCTGCATGTCTGTAGGAAACCCCGGATACGGCAGGGTAGTGACATTTACGGCCTTAAGCTGTTTTCTGTAGCGCAGGCGTAATGTTGTATCCGTCTTTGTAATGGAGGCGCCGGCATCCTCAAGCTTATCGATCAAGGCGCCCTGATGCTGGTAAGGCGCATTCTTTATAACTATATCCCCGCGGGTGATCAAAGCCGCCAGCATCATCGTCCCTGCCTCGATCCTGTCGGGAATAATGGTATGGGTGGCCCCGTGCAGGTGCCGCACGCCCTCGATCTCGATGATCGGAGTGCCGTGGCCCTTGATCTTAGCACCCATCTTGTTCAGGAACTCCGCAAGGTCAGCGACCTCCGGCTCGCAGGCGGCAGACTCGATCACGGTTTTCCCTTGAGCCAGCACCGCGGCCATGATCACGTTGTCCGTAGCAAGGACCGAAGATCCATACACGCCGCCCAGGTATATATGCGCGCCCTTTAGCTTATCCGCCTTTGCCACGACATAACCCGATTCGATATCGACATTGACTCCCAGGGCCTTTACCCCTTTGATATGGAGGTCGACCGGCCGCACCCCGATGATGCAGCCTCCGGGGAGAGAAACCTTGGCCCTCTTTAGTTTTCCCAGAAGCGGCCCTAAAACACAGAAGGATGCGCGCATCGTAGAGACAAGCTTGTAATCCGCCACGTAATTCATGTGCTTGGAAGAAGTTGCGCTGACTACGCCCTTGTCAAAATCAATGTTCTTGCCCAGCGCGCGCAGGATCTTGACCATGGTATTGACATCGCGCAAATCAGGGACGCCCTTTATGATGCAGGCATCATCGGTCAATAAAGTCGCCGCCAATATAGGCAGCACCGAATTCTTGGCCCCCGATACCGTAACTTCCCCCTTAAGCGTTACCCCGCCCTCGATAACTAATTTATCCATTTTTATCCACCATTCTTAATCGCAATGACCCTGTCAATATTATTATGATCCGCAACCACATCTATTATCGCAAAAATACCCGACTTTTCGATGATTTTTTCTAAACTCGCCCTTTGGCCGAAACCTATTTCAACGATCAGCAAACCGCCGTGATTTAAATAGACGGGCGCCTCCTTTATGATGCGCCTGTAAAAGTCGAAGCCGTCGTTACCGCCGTCGAGGGCAAGCCTTGGCTCCCGCCTGACTTCGGGCTGCAGCTTATCTATCTCATTGCTCGGGATATAAGGAGGATTACTTACAATGACGTCGTACTTCGCACATCGCACTTCGCACTCCGTAAACATATCGCTTTGGATAAATCTTATCTTACCGGCCACGCAGTTAAGGCGCGCGTTAGAGCGCGCGACTTCAAGGGCCTCGGCAGAAACATCAGTTGCAGTGATCTCCAGCTCCGAAGAAAGCTTTGCCAATGAGACTGCGATACATCCCGAACCGGTGCCAATATCCAGAATTTTACTTTTACACGATTCGCGATCCGCGATCAACGATAAAACGGTTTCAACCAGGATCTCTGTCTCGGGGCGGGGGATCAAAACACGCTCATCGACTTTAAAAGTCAGGCCCATGAACTCCGCCTTACCAAGTATATATTGTATCGGCTCGCCACACACCCTTCTCTTTAGAACCGACGAAACAAACAAGGATTTATCCTTACCAAAGGATAAATCCTTATCCAGATATAATGAAACGCGGTCGCAATTTAATACCTCAGTGAATAATAGTTCCGCCTCATTCATTCTTTTTCTCTTGCGCTGCCTTCATAAGGGCATCAAAAAGTTCATCCAGCTCCCCCTCAAGGACAGCCTCCAGCTGATGCGAAGTAAAATTGATCCTGTGATCGGTCACCCTGCGGTCAGGGAAATTGTATGTGCGGATCTTCTCGCTGCGGTCGCCTGAGCCGACCTGGGACTTCCTGGCATCGGACCTAATCTTAGCCTCCTGCTGCTCCTTCAAGTCCTGCAAGCGCGCGCCCAAGATGCGCATGGCCTTAGTCTTGTTTTTTATCTGCGAGCGCTCATCCTGACAGGCAACAGCAAGGCCGGTTGGGATGTGCGTGATCCTTACCGCCGAGTCAGTCTTTTGCATATGCTGGCCGCCCGGGCCGCTTGAGCGGTAGGTATCAATCCTTAAGTCCTTCTGCTCTATGACCAGGTCCACATCTTTAGGCTCAGATAACACTGCCACCGTCGCAGTCGAAGTATGGATCCTGCCTTGAGCCTCAGTCGTAGGGACGCGCTGGACCCGGTGAACCCCGCTTTCAAACTTAAGACGGCTATAGGCATCCCGGCCCTTGATGCTGAAAACCACTTCCTTTGCGCCACCTACTTCGGTGGTGGTTATCGACATCGGTTCCAGGTTCCACTTCTTTTTATCCGCGTACTTTGAATACATGCGGTAAAGGTCCGCCGCGAAAAGCCCGGCCTCTGAACCGCCTGTGCCGGGGCGGATCTCCACGATTATATCGCGCCCGGCATCCTTATCTTCGCCTTTAAGCAGGACTTTTATCTTTTCCGCAAGTTCATCTTTTTTAAGCAAAAGATCCACAAGCTCTTTACGGGCAAGCTCCACAAAATCCTTGTCGTGCTTCTCCGTAAGGACCGCGTTCAGCTCCTCTATATCCTTGGAGAGCTTCTTCTGCTGGCGGTACAAAGAAACCGGCTCGCGCAGGTCAGCCAACTCCTTGGCGTGCTTGTTATACAGGTCCTTATCCGAGATATTCTCGTAGGAAGCCAAAATATGCTCCAGCTCCTCGTAGCGCTTTTCCAGTTTTTCGAGTGGGTCGTTCATAATATCATTCTGCAGGAAAACTCTTCCCTGCATCGCCAGGGGACACTTTTCTCAACAAGGCTATAGCTTATCCTAAAAAAAGTGTCCCCAAGCTCAATGGGAAGAGCGCTTCTCTTGCTATTAGGCCTTTTTCCCGTATTTTTTCATAAACTTGTCAACTCTACCTGCCGAATCCACAAACTTCTGCTTGCCGGTGAAGAATGGGTGGCACTTCGAGCAGATCTCAACCCTGATCCCCGGCTTAGTCGAGCGGGTATGGATCGTCTCACCGCAGGCGCATACGATCGTAGCCTCTTTATAGTCTGGATGGATCTTATCTTTCATTTTGTACTCCCTCTCTTTCTTAGGTTTTACTTTACACAGTACCCTGTAAACATCTCTCCTACTGATTCATGCTCCCCAAAAACTCTTCATTGTTCTTGGTCTTGGACAGCTTCTCAATCAGAAGCTCCATCGCCTCGACGTTGCTTAACTCGTTTAAGACCTTCCTTAATATCCAGGTCTTCTGCAGCTGATCAGGCTTGACCAAGAGCTCTTCGTGCCTGGTGTTGGAGCGCTTTATGTCGATTGCGGGGTATATCCTGCGCTGGAAAAGGTTCCTGTCAAGCTGGCTTTCCATGTTGCCGGTTCCCTTGAACTCTTCAAAGATGACCTCGTCCATGCGGCTTCCCGTATCGACAAGCGCGGTGGCGATAATGGTAAGGCTGCCGCCCTCTTCGACAGCGCGTGCCGCGCCAAAGAATCTTTTTGGTTTCTGAAGGGCGTTGGAATCAATACCGCCTGAAAGCACCTTACCGCTATGGGGGACGACAGAGTTGTAGGCGCGAGCCAAGCGGGTAATGCTATCCAAAAGTATGACCACGTCCTTCTTGTGCTCCACCAGCCTCTTGGCCTTCTCAAGCACGATCTCGGCTACCTGGACATGCCGCTCCGGAGGCTCATCAAAAGTAGAAGATATTACTTCTCCTTTTACGTGCCTCTGCATATCCGTGACCTCCTCCGGGCGCTCATCGATCAGAAGTACGATCATGACCGCGTCAGGGTGATTAGTGGTTATGGCGTTAGCGATCTTCTGCAGCAATACGGTCTTTCCGCTGTAAGGCTGGGCGACGATCAAACCGCGCTGCCCCTTACCGATAGGTGTCAAAAGGGTCATAACCCTCATCGAGATCTCTTCGGGCTTAGTCTCCATATTAAACGGCTGATTCGGATATGTTGGGGTAAGGTTGTCAAAGAAGACCTTGTCCTTTATGTCGTCCGGATTTTCGAAATTGACCGCCTCGACCTTAAGGAGCGCAAAATACTTCTCGCCCTCCTTCGGGGGCCTGATCTGGCCGCTGACCGTATCCCCGGTCTTCAGGTCGAACTTCCTTATCTGCGACGGGGAGATATATATATCATCCGGGCAGGGAAGATAATTGTAGTTAGGGCTTCTAAGGAAACCGAAACCCTCAGGGAGTATCTCCAGGACACCCTCCCCGAACATCAACCCCTCCTTCTCGGCTTGAGCCTGCAGGATCTTGAATATAAGTTCCTGCTTCTTTAGCCCGCTGATGCCGTTAACATTGAGCTCCTTGGCCTTTTTACTGAGCTCCAGCATCTTCATGTCTTTTAAATTCTCAATGTCTAACTTTTCCACACGATCCTCCTGAAATTAAAATTTGCGAAGCAAATTATATCCCTCGCCCGTTCGCTTAGCTTACGGATTAGGGATCAATCGCCTCACCACCTTCTCCACCTGTTTCCTTGTACTCTCCCTTGTACCGCTGTTATCTATTATAAAATCCGCTAAACGCATTTTAGCGCGTAAAGGAATCTGGGTTTTTATCCTGATCTTGATCTCTCGGCGGCTAAGCTTTGTCTTTTTAGCTATCCGCCTGAGTTGCGTTTCGGCATTGGTCCTAACCACGATTATTTTATCGGCAAGCCTGGCCAGCCCTGCTTCCACCAGCAAAGGCACATCCAAGACGATCGGCTTATTCCGGGACCTAGCCTTGCGTATCTCTTTTTTTATTACTTCGATAACCCAAGGATGCACGATACTATTCAATCTTTTTAAGAGCAATTCATCCCTGAAGACCTGCTTCCCCAGCTTGCTGCGGTCGATCGACCGGTCTTTCTTGAGAACCTCTTTGCCAAACAAAGAAACGATCTTTCTATAAGCGGGTTTCCTTGGCTTTATACAGTCATGGGCGATTGCGTCGGCATCAAGCACCGCAAGGCCCAGGCCTTTAAGGATCCTTGCGACTGAGCTCTTGCCGCTCCCAAGGCTCCCTGTCACCGCAAGAACTATCGCTTTAGGCGGCAATTGCTTTTTCATAAAGTTCCAGGTACTGCCTGGCGGAGGACTCCCATGAAAAATTTGATTTCATGGCGTTCTTCATAAGCCCGGCCCATTTAAACTTATCTTTATATGCTGCCAGCGCCTTCTCCAGCGTTTTTATAAGCTCGGCGGAAGAGTACTTATCAAAAACAAACCCGTTATCCTTGTTGACCGTATCGGCAAGTCCGCCCGTCTTAAACACAAGCGGTATCGTTGCGTATTTAAGGCTGATCATCTGGCCCAACCCGCATGGCTCATAGTGCGAAGGCATGAGGAAAATATCCGAGCCGGCATAGATCTTGTGCGCCAAAGGATTATCAAACCTCGGGTTCAGTGAAATGTTTCTCGGCCACCTTTTCGCCGCCTGCTCCATGATAGTATGATACCTGTAATCCCCCATGCCAAGGATCACCAGCTGCACCCCCATCCCGCAGATCTTGTCTATCCCCTCAGCCAAAAGATTAAACCCTTTCTGCTGAGCCAGGCGGGAAACTATGCCCAATAAGGGGATATCTTTACTGACAGGCAGATTGCAAACCCTTTGCAGCGCCTCCTTATCTGCCGCCTTATCACCAATACTGTCCAGGTCAAAATTCCTGGCTATGTATTTATCCGTCTTGGGATTCCAGATCGCGTAATCCAGCCCATTAAGGATCCCGGTAAGTTTATCGCGGCTGTCGCGTATGACTCCGTCAAGCCCGAAACTGAAAGCCGGGGTCTGGATCTCCTGGCTATAGGTCTTGCTCACTGTATTAATAATATCGCAGTATTTTATCCCGCCCTTCAAAAGGTTTACCTGCCCATAAAACTCAAGCCCATCAATATTGAAGTAACTTTCATCAAGCCCCAACTCCGGGAACTCCTCACGTGAGAAGATGCCCTGGTACCCGGCGTTATGGATCGTAAGGACGGTCTTTATTTTCTTATAAAAAGCGTCTTTTGAATAAAAGGCGTTCATATAAACCGGCACAAGCGAAGCCTGCCAATCATGCAGATGCATCACATCCGGCTTGAAATCTATCTCCTTTAAAAGTTTAATGATCCCGGCAGAGTAAAACGCGAACCTCTTGATGTTATCAGGATAATCCCCCATCCGCTCGCCGTAAAGCCCTTCCCGGTCAAAGTAACGGTCATTCTCAATAAAGTAGACTTTAACATTCTTGCCTAGATTCGAACTCCAGATGCCTTCCTTTACCTTACGGATCTCAACGCCGCATTCACGCACCTCGCGGTATAAAGGCATTATCACGATCACTTCCTGGCCCAACTCCTCCAATGCCAAAGGGAGTGACCCGGCCACATCGGCAAGGCCGCCTGTCTTGGCAAAAGGCACAACCTCCGAAGCGCACATCGCTATCTTCATTTACAAAGCCTCCATTTCAAGCCAATTGTCACCCTTTTTAATATCGACTTTGATCGGCACATCCAGTTTTAATGCCCCTTCCATCTTCTCCCTGATAAAGCGCGCTGAATCCTCAAGCCCGTCCTTCGGGACATCGAAAACAAGCTCATCGTGGACCTGCAGGACCATCTTAACCCCTAGCCTCTGCTTTTTTATCTCATTCTGTATATCGATCATGGCCAGCTTAATAAGATCGGCCGCTGTCCCCTGTATCGGGGTATTGACCGCCTGGCGCTCGGCAAACTGCCTGATCCCCATATTCTTATTGTTGATCTCAGGGATATATCTTCTCCTGCCCAACAGCGTCGTGACAAAACCTTCTCCCCTGGCCCTCTCGATCTGCTTATTGATATAATCCTGCACGTAAGGATACCTGGCAAAATAGGCCTCGATAAACCTCTGTGCGTCATCGACAGTAATGCCAAGGTCGCGGCTGAGGCCATAGGATGTAAGCCCGTAGACGATCCCGAAATTCACGCGCTTGGCGGTATCGCGCATTGCACCAGCGACATCAACCTCAGGGACCCCGTATATAAGCGACGCCGTGGCCTTATGGATATCCAAATCCCGCTCAAAAGCGGCGATGAGCTCCTTATCCTTGGACAAATGCGCCAGGATCCTCAACTCTATCTGCGAGTAATCGCAGGAAAGAAGGCAGTTTTGCGGGCCCGATGCGACAAAGGCGCGCCTGATATTTTTTCCGATATCCGTCTTTATGGGAATATTCTGCAGGTTCGGATCGCTTGAGCTGAGCCTCCCTGTCTCCGTCGCGGCCTGATTGAAAGATGCGTGGATCCTGTGTGTATCCTTATCCGCCAATAACGGCAGCGTATCAACATAGGTGTTCTTTAATTTCATCAGCTGCCGGTACTCCAGAAGCAGTTTGGGGAGCGCGTGTTTATCGCTGAGCCTCCTTAAAACCTCTTCATCGGTAGACGGCCCGGTCTTGCTTCTTTTGACCACTGGAAGTTTAAGTTTTTCGAACAGTATCTCACGCAGCTGCTTGGGAGAATTTATATTAAAAACGGTCCCGCTTAATCCGTAGATCTCATCATTAAGGCTTATAAGCCTTTTCTCTATCTCCCGGGAAAGGCCCTTTAATACCTTAGCGTCGAGCTTTACGCCGTTCTGTTCTACCTCAGAGAGCACCTCCACTAAAGGCATCTCAAGCTCCCGGAAAAGCTTTAAAAGGCCTTTGTTTTGCAGCTCTTCTTCAAGCCGGGGCGCAAGCCTGGCCAAAAGCTCTGCCAGGCGAGCTGGCCCGGCTTTGTCGCTGACAACTATATTCAAGTGATCAAACAGAAGATCCGATAACCCATATCCGGGTTTAGCCGGATTTAAAAGGTGGGCCGCGATCATCGTGTCAAAATACAGTCCGCCGAGGTTGACCCCGTCTTTTGCCAAAGAGACCTTGATCTTCTTCAGGTCGTGCCCGGTCTTCTTTAGCGCCGCATCCTCAAGGGCCATTTTTAGGTTTTCCTGCGGTCCCTCAACCCGGAACAGCCTGCCTTTGGCAAAGAAGGCAAGTCCGGCAAGGTTCTCGCCGGCCAGATAAAGTTCGCTTGCTCCGGAAAAGATACCCGGCAGATCGGCGTCTTTGAGCTCATCCGGCTCCGCCTCTTCCTGAACAAGCCCCTCTTCTTGAGGCAGGTTTTTAAGAAGCTTCTTGAACTCAAGCCGCTTGAATATCCGCGCAAGCCCTGCGTTATCCTGGCAGCCTATCTTGGCGTCCTCGACCTTAAAACCCAATTTCACTTGGCAGTCCAGCTCGGCCAGCTCTTTGTTCAATTTTATCTTATCGATATCCCCGGATATGGCGGATCTTAACTTCTCCTGCTTTATATCATCGATATGCGCAAGCAACTTTTCCAAAGAACCAAAAGAAACAATAAGTCCGGAGGCGGTCTTCTCTCCTATCCCGCGGACCCCGGGTATATTATCAGCATCATCACCCATGAGCGCGATGATATCGGTGATCTTATCAGGGGGCACGCCGAAACGCTCAAGCACCTTATCCTTATCGTAAGTCACCCCTTCATCTTTATAGGGGCTAAAGACTACCGTATCTTCGTCGACCAGCTGCAGGATATCCTTGTCTGAGCTTACAACGACACAATGCGTGCCTTCACTTTTGGCCGCCCGGCAGATAGTCGCGATAATATCATCGGCCTCATAGCCTTCTTTCTCGAATATCGGGATGCCGTAAGCCGAAATTATCTCTTTAATAAGAGGGATCTGGCTGGACAAACCGTCCGGCATTGGCGGCCGCTGTATCTTGTACTCGGCGAACTTCTTCTGCCTGAAGGTATCCCGCGAGACATCGAAACACGCAGCCATGTAGCCGGGTTTCTTGTCTTTGAAGATCTTGTTAAGGATATTGACAAAGCCGTATACGGCGTTTGTCGGCTGCCCGTAAGAGGTAGAAAGCCCTGAGAGCGCATAAAACGCACGGTAACAAAAAGCGGTAGCGTCGAGCAGGTACAGCTGTCTTTTATTCATCAACTAGCCATGGAGTTTTCTTTGGCTTACGGGGAGGAAAATAAAATTGTGGTATCGCTTCTATTTTGCCAATGACCTTTTCTGGACCTTTTCCAGGAATGCCGCTATTTCGGCATTATCAGGCTCTAACTGCAAAGCGTCAAGCGACAGCTTAAACGCCGTCACATCGTCGCCTTTGGCAAAGGCGCGCTTGGCCTTAGTAAAATAATCTTTGGCAAGATTAGCATTACTGGCCCGCAGATACTCCTTCTCCTTCAGCGTACTCTTAAGCGTACTTATTAAATCCTCGTTGGTGGCATAAGCCCCGGTTGTGCTTGAAAGGACAGCGCGTATATCGTTGAGGCGCTGCCTGGCCTTCTCTGTCCAGGGATCCTCAGGGTCACCGAGCATCACTCTTTTATCCCAGTAGAAAATCGCCTGCTCAAGGTCGCGCTCGTTCTCACAAAGCAAAGCAAGGTTTGAATAAGCGCTTAAATAATTAGGGTTCACTTGAATGGCCTTTGTATACACCTCCTTGGCGCGGTCAGGATACCCGATAGCCTCGTATACAACGCCAAGGTCATTGTAGGCAACTGCGTAAGCCGGATCCACTATGATCGCTTTTTGGTAGGCGGCCATGGCCGAATCCAGATCCCCCTGGCGCTGGAAATCTGTTCCCTGCCGGCGGTAAAGGCGCGCCTCCTTCTGCAGCCCGGAAAGATTATCTTGATCCTCCTTCTGAGCCGATGAAGAGCTGCCGCCCCCAAAAAACCCCATTTGCTTCTTTCTATCCGCTTGATAGGCCTCTTGGGCAAAAAGCGATACAGGCAGGACAATAAAAAGCAGGGCAAAGGTTATCTTTTGAACAGGATCTTTTAAAACGGGTAAATTTCTCATATGTGTAATTATATTATATAGTTAAACTACTTTGCGTCAAGAGAAAAATCGCTAAATCATCGGCTCCATCCCTAAGGCCGGATGAGCTACCTTCTCCAGGAATTTAATGAGCTCTTCCGAGGTGGTAGCGATACTCTCATCTGCGATCTTATCCAAAAGATCCGCTTCGCCTATATCCTTTGCGCATTTCTTTAATTTCTCCCCCAAGAGATCCTTAAGCTCCTTGGGCATCCAAACCACGCGCTTGAGTCCGCCCTCCGCGTAGATGAACTTCTTGCTGGTCATGTACAACTTCCCGACGCCAAGGAATCCGGGCGTCTGCACGCCGCCGCCGACCGAACCAGCCAGCGTGGTAAAGCTCATGCCGCAGGGTGTCATCCCGGAAAAATCGCGGTGCACGACCATGACCCCGTTTGCCTCCGGGATTATAGCGATGATGCACTCGAAGCATCCGCAGGATGACTGGGGGGAATCCATGAGCGAATACATGCTCACCTTATCGATGCTCTTATTGGATTTCTCTTTTACGAAATCGTTGACACTCTCCCACTGCCCCAATCTTGCATCGATTGTGGCGCCCTTCTCGATAGGCTGATTAGGGCCCGTGGGCGTTATCTCAAAAGAGGCTTTGGCGTCAAGCCAGGAGTAAGCCCCGCAAAGACCGAGGCGCTCAGGGGTGACGATACAGACATGATTAGGCGCAAATGACTGGCACAAAAGGCAGGAATAAAATGTGTCGACCTTCTCATCGGTCATTCCGCTTAAACGCTCATCGCGCTCATCAAAAACCTTCTTGGCCTGGGATAGGAGCCTACTCACATCCTCCTCTTTGGTATAGAGCTTTACCTGGATCTTATCGACGATAGCGCTATATTCCTGATGGAGCATGGCATGCAGGATAACACCGATATGCTTTAAACGGAAACCCTTGTTATAGGCGTCTTGGCTTATCCTTATCCAGTTCATATCGCGCTGGCCGACATGCATAAGGCCCATGGCATAATTAACAAAGCGGTGGATCTGCCGCTCTAAAATTGGCTCAAAATCCTTCTGCATTTTGCGGCCGAAAACCTCAACGATTATGGCAAGCGGCATAGATTTATTTCCGGCTGGAAGCTGGTCGATATCAAAGCCGAAAAGCTCGATTTTGCCGTCATCGACCTCGGATTCATTTTTAGCGGTCAGGAACTCAAACGCGTTAGAGGCCTTGCCGCCGAACTCAGCGTGAAGCTGTTCGCGCCTGACCCTCTCTCCTTCGAATGCCGCAGCATATGGCACTGGGACCGCGACCTCCGCCACCTTTACCTTGATACCTCTAGCCAGTATCGCCTTGGCCGCCAGCTGCTTATAGTCCTTCTCGACAACCAGCGCTTCATATAATGTAGTGTCGATCTTGCCTAACTGCGGCACATCGAGGTCTGAGATGATCGGCAACCCGAAGGCCAATGCGCCTAAGCCTGTGGCGACAAGCACCTCATCGACATAACCAAGAAGCAGGATAAACGCAGGCACGCGGTTACGGATATAATCCGCTGCGCCCTGCCACTGCCCGGCCTTAAAACCGCCGTAAATAAGGGGCGCTCTCACCGCAAAGTTAACCGCATAGATCGCCGAAAGGTAATCCTCCCCTAAAGGCACGATATAATTCTCCAAACCGATCTCTACCCCTTTATTCTCAAGCTGCTTCTGGAAGGTCTTGCCATTTATATTGCCGGCAAGAAGGCTGACAATGCTTTTTGACTGAAAGTTGCGGATAAGCTCTGCCGCGGAATCATCGTCCTTGGCCGGCCCTAATATGACAGCAATGCCAGCGATCCTGCCGTCGACCAGCTGCAGGCCCAGGGAGCGCAGTATCTTATCAGGTATAAATCCAATGCCTGCCTTGGGATGCTCTTTAGAAAGGACCGCAAGCGCCGCCAGAATCTCTTCGCAAATAAGGGTGGCCACGCCTTTATTAAAGATACCGCCCATATAATTTATCACCAGGCCGCTTTTGGTGGCCGTGCCCTTCGCCAGGCCCTCTGCCTGCTGAAATGCCAAGAGGCAATCAGTAAGGGTCTTTACCTCTATATTAAGCAAGGTATGCACCAGGGGCAGGTAATAATTCGTTTCGGGGAATGCAACATTAGCCTCCGGGCCCTTTTCTCTAATCGCCTTTGCCAATGACTGGCGGGTCAGATTAATGACCGCATCAGTACCTTTATTTCCCAGCTGTACAAGCACCTCTGACATGGCTTCTCCTTTATTATCATGGACGGCGCCCTCGGTAAACAAAACTAAGCAAGCGCCCACCGCATACCCATTCTTAAATTTGACCGCCTCCACCCTTCCCTCTCCGACGATCTCCAGGATCGGGCTGTTGATCACCTCTAGTCCATCGGGCAGCTCGCCATCAACTTTATTTTCACTTACGAGCTTTACCCCGACCTTATACTTCTCGTTTATTGTTTTTGCAAGGTTGAATGCGGATTCGCTTGAACCGTCAATACATACGGTATCATTCACCAGATACTCATCAAGCGCCTTCAGATCAAGCGTCTGGCTTAAGACAAGCACTCCCTTTTTCTTTGCCCCGGGTATCTGCCTCATTATAAACCTGCCGCATCCATAACAAGAGGTACTTTGGTATCCCAGCCGATAGGCATAATATGTATCCCCTGGCACATGGGTTTCAATTCCTTGATCAACCGAGCCGCTATCTCTACGGATTTTGCCGTCTTGTCCTTAGCCTCTTCCATCTCCTTGATCAGGTTATCAGGGACAAGAACCCCCGCGACGTTCTTGTTCATGTAGCGGGCCATGCCGGCGGATTTCAAGAGGACTATCCCTCCGAGAATCGTCGTCTTTAAATGCTTTATCTTACTTAAGAAATTCTCAAAAGTCTTTATATCATATACCGCCTGGGTCTGGAAAAATTCAGCCCCCGCAATGATCTTCTTCTCCATCTTGATTATCTGCGGCTCTAACGGGTCTGCACCGGGATTCACCACCGCGCCCAAGCAAAACTTCGGGCCCGCCCCATCCAGCTTATTCCCCTTCATATCCTGGCCTTCCTGAAGTTTCTTGGCCACCTGCAAAAGTTGTACTGAGTCAAGATCGAACACCGGCTTTGCCTCGGGATGATCGCCTAGCGTAGGGTGATCTCCGGTAAGGATAAGGACATTTTCGATGCCTAAAGCCGCCGCGGAAAGGAGGTCTGATTGAAGGGCAAGGCGGTTTCTGTCGCGGCAGGTAAGCTGAAATACCGGCTCAAAACCCTTATTCTTAAGCATGCTGCAGACCGCAAGCGAGCCAAGGCGCATGACCGAGCTCTGCAGGTCGGTTACATTTATAGCATCGATCCTTGTCCGGATAAGCTCGGCATCCTCAAGTATCTTTTTTGTCTCGATGCCCTTGGGCGGACCGATCTCAGAGGTCACCACGAACTTTCCTGCCTGGATCTTTTCTTTAAAACTCATAGAAAGCTAACCCTGAATTTTTGCGGCTTCAATTAGATTACGCATCAGCATCGTGACGGTTAAAGGGCCCACGCCTCCGGGCACCGGCGTGATGTAGGAAGCGCGTTTCTCTGCGGACTCAAACTCTACATCTCCGACGATCTTATCCCCCACACGGTTGATGCCGACATCTATCACCACCGCCCCCTCTTTAACCCATTCCCCTTTTATCAATCCGGCCTTGCCTACAGCCACGATCAAAACCTCTGCCCTCTTAACATGCTCCTCTAATTTACCGGCCTTGCTTGTGCCGATATGGCAGACGGTGACTGTGGCGAACTTCTCCAGCAATAAAAGCGCTAAGGGCTTTCCGACGATCTCACTGTGGCCGACGATCACCACCTCCCTGCCATAAAGGTCTACGCCGCTGGCATTTATAAGCTCCATCGCCGCAGCAGCCGTACAGGGGACCAGCTTTGCCTTGCCGAAAACGATCTTTCCGATATTGGCCGGATGCATCCCTTCGATATCTTTATCAGGCGAAATATTCTGGCTTATCTTTTTGTAATCTATCTGTCCCGGCAAGGGCATCTGGATGATGATGCCGTTAACGGAGTTGTCAGCGTTTAGTTTCTTAATAAATTCAACAAGTGAGCCTTCAGAGGTATCAACGGGCAGCTGGTGCAGCTTATATTCAACACCTAAAGCCTCCGCAGTTTTAGTCTGTGATTTCACATAGGACAAAGCGCCCGCGTTATCCCCCACCAGGACACTTGCCAGGACAGGCTTAGACTTAAGTAGCGCCACATCTTTTTTGATCTGCTCTTTGATGCCCTCAGCGATAAGCTTACCTTCCAATAATTTTGCCAACTCTTGCCTCCGTGGTAGCTCTTATCCTTTTAACCAGCTTTTCTTTCTGCGCCAATTCCTTCCTTATATTCTCGCCCAGCTCTTTGTCCTCAAAAGTTTTCAAGTTGATATCCACATTAAAGCGCGCGCTGACAAACGCCGCCTCAAAGAATACGGCGGCCACCGCCACATCGCTTATAAGGTTCGCATTGCCTTTGGTTATGAGGGGCAGGCAGAACTTTATCCCTTCACAGGCAAGCCGCGCGGTCATGAAAGGGATATTAAGCGCATCCCGCAGGTTCTTGCTTGAGTAAGCCTGTACATCCAGATCAACCAGCTCCAGGAATTTAAGCCGCAGCTCAGTGCATTTCTTGAGGATCTCCTTGAGCTCCGATTCATGAGGTGCGTATTTGGGTTTTCCTAATGTGAAATTCAGCACCATCCCCAATAAAGAAGCGGCCATCGCGGCGGTAAATGCCGCGGCAGACCCTCCCCCGGGAGCGGGAAGTTTCGCGTTCAAATCATCCAGATATTTTGACAGACTCTCGTTCTTATATTCCATATTTTAAGTTGTGAACTCCGGGGCAAGCTCAAAAGCGTCTTTTACCAACTCTATCTCGGGCCTGCCTTCCCGGATAATTACAGATACAACATCAAAACGTGAACTTCTATCCAGAAGTTTCCTGTCTTTCAAGAACACAAGCGCGGCTTTTGCGATCTGCCGCTGCTTAGAAGACGATACCGCCTCTTTGGGTGAACCGAAATTCTCGGAACTTCTTGCTTTGACCTCAATGAAACAGACCACGCTTTTGTCCAACGCGATTATATCAAGCTCGCCTAACGGAGTACGGAAGTTTCTCTCCAGGATCCTGTAGCCGTTAGCCTCAAGATATACAACAGCCTCATTTTCTCCGTATCTAGCCAGCGCAAGGTTATTCTTTAACATATTGAGAAGCTCTTCCTGTGAATGGGAGACAGCCCCTCCTTTTTTATTGCCAGCCGGTGCGCTTTGGTGGGGTAGCCCTTGTGCCTGTCGAATCCGTATTGCGGATAAAGTTTATGATAAGAATCCATCATCCTGTCCCGGGTGACCTTGGCCAGGATAGAGGCGGAGGCGATGCTTTTTGATCTGGCGTCGCCCTTTATTATATCAGTGCAAGAGAACCTTGTATCCAGATTCATTTTTCCGTCCACGATAATATGGACAGTACCATTGCCTTCAAGGCCCAGCTTGGCGGCCAGCGCATTGACCGCCTGGCACATGGCAAGGCGGGTAGCCTGCAGGATATTGATGCGGTCGATCACCAGCTCATCCACAACGCCTATTTCAAATTCGGATTTGCGGATGATCTCAAAGAACGCCCTTTCTCTGGCACCGGAGGTAAGTTTCTTGGAATCATCAATGCGATTCTTAAAACGGTAGGTGTTTAACAGTACTGCCGCCGCAACGACCGGGCCGGCTAAAGGGCCCCGGCCAGCCTCATCCACTCCGATGATCAGCTTAAAACCTTGTTTTTTTAGCTTGCGTTCGTAATACAGCAAATTTTAATAAGCCTCTTAGGCCTTCTTCTCTTCCTTTGACTCGATCTTGGTGGCGCGCTTTCCGACCTTGGCCCTCAGATAATAAAGCTTGGCCCTCCTGACCCAGCCTTTGCGCACGACCTCGATCCTTTCGATACCCGGGGAGTAAAGGGGGAACACGCGCTCGATACCCTCGCCGTAAGAGACCTTCCTGACGGTAAAGCTGGCCGCGATACCTTTGCCTTGCGTGGCGATTACTACTCCCTCAAAAGGGTGAAGGCGGGTCTTGTCAGGCCCTTCGGGGATCTTGACCATGACCTTGACCGTATCTCCAACCCCGAATTTCGGCATCTCTTTATTCATGTACTGCGCTTCGATCATCTTCATCTTGTCCATTTTTCGACTCTCCTTTAAATGAGCACTAAACTTACGGAACGCAAGTGACGTAAGTTTATGTGCGAATTTACACACGCTCTTTTGGCAGAGAATCTCTCTATTCTGGAATCTAGAAACCTCAAACCCAAAAGAACGGGTGGATCAACCAATAGATACGCTACTTCTTCAACAAATCCGGCCTTCTAGCCTTAGTCCTTTTCAGGGCCTCTTGGCCTCTCCAGACTTCGATCTTAGTATGGTCTCCTGACAAAAGTATTTCTGGTACGGCCATGCCCCTAAAAATGGCGGGCCTGGTGTAGTGCGGATATTCTAATAGATTACTCTCGAATGACTCAAAATTCAAGGAATTTTTATCACCCAGGACCCCCGGCAGGAGCCGCACCACCGCATCCACCACGACCATTGCCGGCAGCTCCCCTCCGGTCAGGACATAATCGCCTATGGAAACCTCTGAATCGACAAGGGAACATCTTATCCGTTCATCCACTCCCTCATAGTGGCCGCATATAAGGATAAGGTGCTTACAGCCGGAGAGCCCCTTAGCCGCCTTTTGGGTGAATTTTACCCCCTGGGGACACAACAAAACTACTTTAACCGGACTCACCTTTGACTTCTTCTTCAACGCGGATACCGCGTCAAATATAGGCTGGGCGCACAAAACCATACCCGATCCCCCTCCGAACGGCCGGTCATCGACCTTGCGATGCCTGCTAAGAGTATAATCCCTCAGGTCATGGACAAAGATACTGACCTTTTTATTACGACGGGCCCGCTTAATGATCGACTCATTCAAGATAGGCTCAAACATTCCGGGGAATATAGTGATTATGTCGATACGCATGTTTTTAGAGACTAACCAATTAACTCACCTAGCTTGTTGAAAACTTTGAACTTTTAATTCTAAACTACTGTTTAATGCTGTATTTGCTAAAGAATTCTTTTTTGAACTCCGCGAACCTGTCGGCTGCGATAGAATCCCTTATCCTGCGCATCATATTCAGATAAAAGTAAATGTTATGGAGCGAAACTAGCTGAGCCCCAAGCATCTCCTCGGTATTAAAGAGGTGCCGCAGGTACGCGCGGCTGAATGTCCTGCAGGTATAGCAACCGCACTCCGGGTCAAGCGGGGTAAAATCTTCGGAGTAAGGAGCGTTTCTTACCGTCATCTTGCCGCAAGAAGTAAAGGCAGTGCCGTTCCTGCCGTAACGCGTGGGGACCACACAATCAAACATATCTATTCCCTGCCCCACCGCCTCGATTATGTCCTCAGGCAGCCCTACACCCATAAGGTAATGAGGCTTATCCTCCGGAAGATAACGCATTGACACATCGATGATGTCGCATATCAGGCTTTTCGGCTCACCGACGGAAACCCCGCCTATGGCGTAACCGTCAAAATCCATCCCCACGATACTCTCCGCGCACTCCCTGCGCAGATCATCATAAGTGGCGCCCTGAACGATTCCGTATAGGAATTGCCCGTCCCCGCGGAAAGCCGCGCGTGAACGCTTTGCCCAGTTTAGGGTCCTTCGCATAGCGACCTCAGCCTGGCCTTGTGCGCAAGGATAATGCACGCACTCATCAAGCGGCATCATGATATCGCACCCTAAATCCTCCTGAAGCTTAACTACATCTTCCGGCCTCAAGAAATGCCTCATGCCGTCGATATGCGACTGGAACTGCACGCCCTCATCGCTTACCTTGCGCAGGAGCGCTAAACTGAATATCTGGTAACCGCCGCTGTCGGTAAGTATGGGTTTCGGCCAGGAGATGAATTTATGCAAGCCCCCGGCTTTCTTTATTACCCCGGCCCCGGGCCGAAGGAACAAATGGTAGGCATTGGATAATATGATCTCGGCGCCCGAATCATGCAGCTCTTTTTGCGGGATGGATTTTACCGTGCCCTGCGTGCCCACCGGCATAAAGCAAGGAGTATCGATATTGCCATGGACAGTCTCAAGCCTGCCCAAGCGGGCTTTGGAGTTTTTCTCCTTATGAAGCAGCGCAAAATGTCGCATAGCTCTTTAATACCCCTGCTTCATCTTCTCCCAATCCAGCTTGTAGACCACGATCTTCCCGCCGCCGGGCCCTATTGCGTCCTTTCCCATGACCGGCTTAAAATACTCAAGCCCTGCCCCGTCAAGATAACACAGCCTCACCAGCATGGAACCGGAGAACCTTGAATCAAAAGCTACCAGCTTGTAATTATCATTTCTTTTAAGAAGAAGAACAGAAATATCAATATTGCTATTCTCAAGCGGCAGCTCCTTAAGCGCGGAATCCTCAATATAAATAATGCTTCTGGGGATATACCATCCGCCGTTTGCGGGATTATAAAACGAAACGCTGTAATCCTTAAGGTCGACCGTAAAGCCGCTGTCAAAGAAAAGCTTATCCTTGACCTTGACAAAATTGAACGACTCTTTATTGAAGGGCGCCCTGGGAGATATCCAATCCAATGCCGCGCGCTTATCAAGCAAGCTCAGCACCCCCTGGAGCCTCGCCGCATCGTCATCGCTGAAATTATGCACGGTCTTCAGGTACCTTATAAACTCCGCGGGCCTGACCTCCCTGAACTTCTTATAGATCTCGGCCTTTGCGAAATCCCACCCTCCCAGGAAAGACAAAGCCGAAGTAAAACTAAGGAACTGCGGAGTGACAAGAAAATAAGCCGGACGGGGATTATGGGTTAGGCCCAGGATCCTGTCCGCGTCATTAACGCCCACCCCGGAATTAAGCAAAAACTGCCCGGCCCGGTCTTTGTTCATGCGGATCATCCGCTTAAGCATCCCCATGCATTTAAGCTTGTCAAACCCCAGCTTCTCCAGCTCCTCAAATGCTTTGTTTGACCCGGAGTTAAGCATCCTCAGGATCCCGGCAGCCTCGATCTCATCCCTTGTCACAAAGACCCGCGCTATCCAGTAAGATAGCGGGGTATTCTGGGTGGATCCGTCAAAGATAACCCTCCTGTCAGCCAGGGCCTTGATCCAGTGCCCGTAATCCCACCAGGTGTTGATTATGGCATCCTTGGGAGTCCCCGCTTTTATCCCAGTGAGGACGTCGCGCATATCCTTTTTAATGATTATAAGGCGCGTCTGGCGGTATCTGAGGCCCTCAGCAGTAAAAAACACCAGAAAAATATAAAAGATAACAAGCGCCACCCGCCCAATCATTGCCTGAGCGGCAGATAAAGAAACCTTCTTAAAAAGGACCCTGACAAGCCAATCCGCAAGCAATCCGCAAAAAACGGCTACCGGCAGCGACAAGAACATAGTAAACCTTATCGCCTTGACCGAAAGGAAAAAGAATACCACTCCCCAAACAAAGAACAGGATCGTAACAAACTGCCTCTCCCGCGGAACTCTGCCTATAATTAAGGCCTGGTACAAGGCAAAGGCCAACGCAGGGAAAAAGAAGAAATTCGCTCCGGCAAGGCGCATGATCTCAAGGGGCTGCTTTCCCTGCAGCTCCTGCACCGTAAGATACGCGCGCGGCCAGAAATCCGTATCAAGCCCGCCTCCGGTGTAAAAAACCTTTAGCTGATCCGCAAAAAAACGCCATACCATCTCATATCCGGAGAAAATAGCGACAAAAATAAAGGATAAAACTATAAACAGGCCCGCTATAGCCGCCACGGGCGCAACACCCTCCTCTTGAGGGGAAAATTTCCTGGCCAGCCAAATGTCCAGCGCAAGCAGCACGGAAACAATCACCAGAATATCAAATATATACCACCAGGCATCCCAGGTGAAGGAGAAGAGCCCCATGTTTACAGCCGCCAACAGGCAAAATACCGACCTTTTCCTAAACGACTGGCCCTGCCTCAAAGCAAGATAAAAAAGCCAAATTATAAATAAAGAAAAAAGGATAATATACGCATCCGTGTCAAACCACCCGGCTAAGCTCCTGTTGGCAAATATCGGCGAGAAGCCCATGACCGCCACAGCCACCAGCCCCGCGATATTCAGGCTATCTTTGGATAAAGACCCGCAGAATAAATAAAGCACTATCAAAGCGATGATCGTGACAATAAGAGGTATGTAAAATACAAAGTGCATTACCGAAAGATCACCAAGGAAAAAGCTTACAACCTTAAACGCAAAGAAAGCAAGATAAACATGCAGGTTCTGGTGGACCGTAGGCTTGGCCTCCATACCTATAGGAGCCAGCATAAAACTGTCGAACTTGCGGCCACCCTCCTCTTTATCCCAAACCTTGCCCGTCTTGACAAGGTTATTCACCAGGCGATACCAGTGATACGGGTCGTATTCAAGAAGATAGGTATGCCCCCGCTCATCCTGATACTCAAGCCTTGCCTCTTTAGTTTTGATCCGGATCCTTTTGGCGATATCTTTCCTGGCCGCAGGGCTGCGGGAATTTTCAAGAGCATCAATGATTTTGCCCCTTAACTCCCCGGGGATATTCTTAAATTTTTCATTAACGACATTTGCGGCCTTGGCTGACTCCTCGGAGAGCACAAAACCGCGGGCGAGCCTCTCTGCATCCGGGAGAAACACCGGCATCATCCTCACATATGCATTGACCGATAAAACCAGCAACAAGAGCCCGACAGACAAATACCTGCGCATACTAATGTTCCTTTCTTTTTAAATTATTAGCATCGCGTCGCCATAACTATAGAACCTGTAATTCCTGCTGATCGCCTCCCGGTAAGCTTCCTTAGCGAGGGACTGGCCGCAAAAGGCGCAAACCAGCATGAAAAGCGTGCTGCGGGGAAGATGAAAATTGGTCAACAGGCAATCTACGACCTTAAATTCATATCCGGGGTAGATAAACAGGTCCGTATGGCCCTGGCTCCTGCCTTCCCCGTAAGCCTCCAAGGCGCGCAAAGAAGTAGTACCTACGGCGAAAACGCGGGAATTACAGGAACCGGACTTTTTTAAAGCAAGCTCCGCCTCAAGCGAGACACAAAAACTCTCCGGATCCATTTTGTGCCGAGTGATATCCTCAGCTTTCACCGGCTTGAATGTTCCGGAACCCACATGAAGAGTGATATAAGCGGTATTTACCCCGCGCGACTCAATATCGCCTATAAACTCCCGGGTAAAATGCAGGCCCGCGGTAGGAGCTGCCACTGCGCCGCTGTTTTTAGCGTAGACCGTTTGGTAATATTCGCTGTCCTGCCCCTCAGTATCCCTTTTGATATATGGAGGCAAAGGCATAACACCGGCACTATAGACGCTTTCCGGGGAGTCCGCCTCAAAAACTATCTCATTCCTGCCTGTTACCTTTGCCCAAAGGTCTCCTTTGCCAAAAGCCACCCTTTCGCCTATTTTTAACCGCGCCGGTTTTAAAAGAGCTTCGAAACGCAAAGAATCTTTATGGACTAATAAAAGCGCTTCTACCTTACCTCCGCTTGAACGCCTTCCAATAAGCCGGCTGGGAAGCACTTTGGTATCATTGAACACAATAAGATCGCTCTTGTTCAGGTACTCAAGGGTATCCCTGAAAGTGCGGTGGGCAAGCGTGCCTTTCGAGCGGTCTACCACAAGAAGCCGCGCCTTATCCCGCTCCTTAAGCGGATACTGGGCGATTAGCTCCTTAGGCAGATAATAATCAAAATCGGCTAGGCTTACCATGACGGGATCGGCATTTATCCGGCACTTTTAAGGTTTGCGATGACGTCCCGGGTTATATCATCATACGAAAAAAAAACTACCCCGTCCGGCTGAAGGGAATCGAGCATCCTGTTTTGCTCGGGGAACGCCTGTTTACCCTTCATGAGGAATAACCCCACGCCAAAGTATACTTTGCCTTTCTGGCGAAGGGCCAGGGCTGACTGGGAAAGCTCCTTAGCAAGCTGATTATCTAGCGTGTAATTCATGAGGACAACATAATCCACAAGCCCCTTTTCAAGCCACAGGGGCCAATCCTGCGAAAGGCTGTGGTAGGCGCGGTCGAAAGCTGGTATCACTGCGCAGGAGACAAGCATCCTCGGGTGTCTTGCCTTGACGCGCGAGGTGATCTTGCTCACTATATTAGTGACCTGGTCCCTGCGCCAATTATCCCAGCGCGCGAAATCTTCATCGGACTTTAATCCGGACAATGGGTCTAGGCCCGCGGCTTTCTTGAATAATCTGATATTCTCCTCGCCAAAACCGTAGGTGAGGCCAAACTTTGAGAACCTGGACCCGGGGATGAACGGCAAAGTCATAGGGTAGCGGACATAATCAAGGTGCACGCCGCTTAAAAACGGGTACCTTCCGGTCACTTCATCGACTACGCCCATAAGGTACCTTGCGACCCGCGGGTCTCCGGGCTCAAGGAACAGCTGCTCCTCCCTCTGGTAATATTTATCCGAATCATTGGGGTTATCGCGACCCGAAGGCCTGAGGTACTGATCGCGCGTAAGAACACCCCTGCCGAACTTCTTTAAGATATGGGCATCGGCGTTCTGCCCGAGACTCATCAGGTTTATCCAGGCAAAAACCTTTATATTATTATTCTTTGCCTCCTTTATAAGGAAGTCCACCGAATCGAACCCGGAGGATTTTAAGATGGCGTCGAATTTCTGTCGGCCAAAAAAGCTGGAGTTATAATAAGCGTTGCCCGACTGGTAAAGTTGCAGGTAGATCTCATTGATCCCCGCATCCTTGCACGTGCTTATGAGCTTAAGTGTTTCGGCTTTAGAGTAAAGCACCTTATTTGCTGAGAACACCGTGACCCAGACCCCGCGGGGGAGCGCGGCGCGCTTATCTTGCGCAAGGCAATCGCCCGGCAACAAACTTAAAGTTAAAACAAACATGCATAAAACAAGTAGTATCTTTTTCATTTTGCCGGACTTTTCTTTCTTTCTTGGCTGCGCTCTATTTCCGAATAAATACAACCGCAATAATTCTGGCAGTAGATCCCATCCTTACGCGCGGCGTCATGCGCGCTCTTAAACCCGGTGCGGAAATCCTCGTAATAAAATTCAACCCCCTGCAGGAGCGCGATATCGCTGCCGATATCCTTAAGTGAATCCTGATCCTGATAAGGGCTGACCAAAAGGGTAGTTGAAAAATGAGTGAAGCCGTTCTTCTTGGCCAGCTGCGCGGCAGCATCGAGGCGCTGATACCAGCATACGGGACAGCGTTCTAGGCGCTCCTCCATCAAGTTAACCGACCGGAAATATTCCTTCGGGTCGTAATCCGGATAAACAATTACTACCCCGGCCTTCTTGCTATACTTTAAGACTTCGTCTTTTCTATTATTGTATTCTTTAAAAGGATGGATATTCGGGTTATAAAAATACCCCGTTACATCAAAACCCTCCGCCCTTAAACGCTCCAAAGGATATATTAAGCAGGGCGCGCAGCAGGTATGCAGTAAAAGTTTCATGCTTTAATGGCTGTTTACACCGGCTCCTTCGCAGCAGACAGCGTATACCTGTATCCTCTTATTGCCCGCCATATGCGCGGAGGCCGTCCAACCCCATCCATTGGCGCTGCCCGGGGCGGGCGCTTCAGGCCTTGAAGAACTGACAAGGAACTTGACCGCATTATCAATATTGTTAAACCCGCCCGATACCGCAAATTCGCCTTCTTTGCATATTGCGGTTGCGGTTGTAGCGCGCGCAGGCAAGTTGGATTTAGATGATATTGCCGTGCGCACATTGCAATTAATGCCTCCGATCGGGCTCCACGCCCCGCCGCTATTCTTATACATCAATTTCCCGCCATCATCCCGGACCCCGTAACTGCCGGAGGAAGTGATATCATCCGCGCCCCATAAGATATTGGACCCTGCGATCAACCGGATATTACCTCCACCCTCTGCCGGGGCACCTGCCGCTTTAGGATCGCCGGCATTCTCCTGCAGATCACCTGCCGCAACCACGGATCCGCTAAGCTTCTGCCAGGTAATTTTGGAGTTGGAGGCATCATAAGCGCAGACATAAAGCCCCCTTTCCCCGCCCAGCGCATTATCCTGATAAGCTAAAGTGCCTTCGCCGGCAGCGCATTCGGCGCCGGCGATAATAGAGTGATCCACCGGATCGATCTTTAGCTGCCGGTACACGCCATATGGCGTAGGAAAATAAGCGCTAATATTGGAGGGTTGCTCGGATGCCAGGGATAAGCCCTCAGGCAGAAGGATGCTGCCGGACAATGCAACTATTAGCAATAATGCGCGAGATTTTTCCATAATAATTTAAGCGTTAAACAACTCCTCCTGCTTCTCCCTGCTGATATTAATCCCGAAATGCTCGAAAGCAAGCTTGGTGGCGATCCTGCCCCTAGAGGTGCGCCTTAAATATCCGGATTTTAACAGGTAAGGTTCGACTGTATCCGCGATAGTGTCGGTCTCTTCATTAAGGCTGGCTGCCAGGGTCTCGATGCCTACCGGCCCTCCGGAGTAAGACTCAAGGACCAGTTTCAGGACCTTGCGGTCCAGGTCATCCAACCCTGCCTTATCGATGCCGAGATCGTCAAGCGTCTTTGCGGCCACGGAAGGCGTGATCCTGCCGATATTGGCCACCTGCACGTAATCCCTTACCCGGCGCAGCAGTCTGTTGGCAATGCGGGGGGTGCCGCGCGCGCGGCGGGAGATCTCATCTGCCGCGCTATCCTCGATCTCCATGCCCAATACACTGGCGGAGTTCTTTATGATCCTGCTTAGCTCCTCAACCTTATAAAAATCAAGGTTGTAAAAGATTCCGAACCTCCCCCTAAGCGGCGCTGCCAATAACCCGGTCCTCGTAGTCGCACCTACCAGGGTAAAAGGCTTAAGGTTAAACTTTATGGTCTTAGCGTAAGGGCCCTTGTCGATTACGAAATCGATCTGGAAACTCTCCATTGCCGGATACAGGAACTCCTCGACCACCTTGGAGAGGCGGTGTATCTCATCGATAAAAAGCACATCCCCCTTCTCAAGGTTAGTGAGTATGCCGATCAGGTCCCCTGCGCGCTCGATAGCCGGGCCGCTTGTCGCGGTGATCTTGGTCGTCATCTCGTGGGCTATAATATAGGAAAGGGAAGTCTTGCCCAGTCCGGGAGGCCCGCTCAAAAGCAGATGCTCCAGCGGCTCCTTCCTCTGCTTGGCGGCCTGGATCGCGATCTTCAGGTTATCGATTATCTCCTTATGCCCGACGAACTCGGACAGCTTTTTGGGCCGCAGGGAGAGATTAAGGACTACATCCTCTTCGGATTCCTGGGATTTGACTAAAGGCTGGCCTGCTTTAAGAAGGGTCTGCCTCGTTTCCTCGCTCATAAGGTATTATATTCTCCTTATTCCTTACTATCTCGATATCATCGAATAAACCGTTCTGTACTGCGACGATCTCCTTCATGCGCACAAGCTCGAGTATCGCCAGGAAAGTCACGATGACCTCAAGCTTGTTCTTGGCCTTGGCGAATAGCTCCGAGATACGCAGTGAGGAATTAACAAGAAGAAGATGGAGCAGCTGGTGGACCTTCTCTTCGATCGTAAACTCGTCTTTGACGACCTCGTAAAAGACTTCTTTGGGGATATCCTTCAGTGCCCGTGAGAACGCGTTAATAAGGTCAAATATGCTGGCCTCAAAATAACCCTCCTTGGGCTGCTGAGGCAGCTCCTTCTCTACCTCGGCCTTCGGACGCTTGAACACCTCGCGCTGGTCAGACTCTTTCTCCCTCAATGTCTCGGCAATCTCTTTGAACCTTTCATACTCAAGGAGCCGCTTCACAAGCTCAGCGCGCGGGTCATCCTCCTCGGCCTCTACCCCTTGCGCCTCCTCGGCCGGAAGGAGCATTTTCGATTTTATCTGCATGAGTGTGGCCGCCATCACCAGGAACTCTCCTGCGACATTAAGATCCAACAGCTGCATAAGGTTCAGGTATCCCAGATACTGCTCGGTAACCTTGGCGATAGGGATATCGTAGACATTAAGATGGTCCTTTTTCACCAGGTACAATAATAAGTCCAGCGGTCCCTCAAATATCTCTAATTTTATCTTATATCCCATATTAAATATTAATAAGCGACTTTACTTCCTGCATCGTCTTTTCTGCGACAGCAGATGCTTTTTTCCTGCCATCCTCCAGGATCTTGCCCACGTAGCCTTTATCCTTTAGGATCTCTTTTCTTTTGTTCTGGACCGGCTCAAGGTAAGCGACCAGGATCTCGGCCATCTTCTTCTTGCAATCCGTGCAGCCTATCCCGGCGCTGCGGCAGGCATCGGCTATTTCATCCTTCAAGCCAGGCGCAAATACTTCGTAGTAACTATGCACATTGCACTTATCAGGATGGCCCAGGTCAGTCACCCGTACTCTTGCCGGATCGGTAAACATTGTCTGGACCTTTTTGCGGATGATCTCAGGCTCATCGGAGAGCCCGATATAATTGTTGTAGCTCTTGCTCATCTTGCGGCCGTCGAGCCCTAAAAGCCGGTTGGCGCGCGTCAATAACCCTTGCGGGTCGGGAAAACATTCGGTTTTGTAAATATTATTGAACTTCCTTGAGATCTGGCGGGTAAGCTCGAGGTGCGGAAGCTGATCCTCGCCCACAGGCACGACCTCCGCCTTGTAAACCAGGATATCAGCCGCCTGCAAAACCGGGTAGCCCAGAAAGCCGTAGGTGTGCAACTCGCGGTTGGTGATCTCGCGCAGCTGCTCCTTGTATGTCGGGCAGCGCTCCAACAAGCCCAGAGGCGTAAGGACCGAAAAAGCCATATAAAGCTCAAGATGCTCCTTAACCTCCGATTGGACAAATATCGCCGCCTTCTCAGGGGATACGCCGCAGGCAAGCCAATCAACGACATTATCAAGCATATTCTCCTCAAGGGCCCTTGGATCCTCGTATTCGCTCATCAGGGCGTGCCAATCAGCGACCATGAAGAAACACTCATACTCATCCTGCAGCTTCTTCCAGTTGTCCAGCGCCCCGACCAAATGGCCCAGATGAAGCTTTCCTGTCGGGCGCATCCCGCTTAATATCCTCTTTTTCATGGATTCTAAAGTTTCCTTGCTATCTTTTCAATATCATACGCTTCGAGTATATCGCCTTCCATCAACTGATCGAAACCGGCCAGGGTTATGCCGCATTCAAAGCCCTCGGCCACATCGCGCACATCGTCTTTGAAGCGCTTAAGCGTGGAAAGCTTGCCCTCAAATACCACCTGGCCGTTCCTGACCAGGCTTACCATACTGTTGCGATTGACCTTGCCTTTTGAAACAAAACATCCCGCGACCATGCCGGAGCGGGAAAGCTTGAAGACTTTCCTGACCTCAACGCGGCCCAGGAATACCTTTTTAAGCTTAGGCTCAAGCATCCCCTCGACCGCGGCCTTTATGTCGTTGGCAAGCTCGTATATGATATTGTAAGTCCTTACTTCAATGCCTTCCTTAGCGATCATCTCTTTGGCCAAGTCATCGCTTGCCACGTTGAATCCCACTATTAAAGCATTTGATACTACCGCCAAGACCACATCGGAGGAGTTGATATTGCCTACGCCCTCATGGATTATCTCAACCTTTATTTCGGAAACATTGAGTTTCTGCAATGTGTCATTTATCGCCTCAAGAGAGCCCTGCACATCCGCTTTGATGATAAGCTTAAGCTCCTTGATCTTGCCCTCGGCAATTTGAGCGTGCAGCTCTTCAAGTGAGACCATCCTCTTGACGGTCTTTATCTGCTCCTGTTTCTCCTTCTCGGCGCGCTTCTGGGCCAGCTCTTTGGCCTCCCTTTCTTCCTCAATGGCAAAGAACGGCTCTCCCGCAGCGGGTGTGCCGGCTATGCCCAATATCTCAACAGGGACTCCCGGGCCGGCAGAGGTCACCGAAAGCCCGTGATCATTGAACATCGCCCTGATCTTACCGTAAAGATTGCCCACGATTATATTATCATCAAGATGGAGCGTGCCGTTTTGCACCAGAAGCGTTGAAACATGCCCCCTGCCCTTGGCCATCTTGGCTTCAATAATAACGCCCTTGGCTAATCTTTTGGGATTGGCTTTCAATTCCAGCATCTGGGCCTCAAGAAGGATCATCTCAAGGAGATTATCGATGCCTGCTCCGGTCTTGGCGGATACCGGGACAGTAATGGCCTTGCCTCCCCAATCCTCAGCCATAAGTCCAAGCTCTGAAAGCTGCTTCTTGACGCGATCAACATCCGCGCCTGCCTTATCAACCTTGTTTACCGCGATAACCAACGATACCCCTGCGGCGCGGGCATGATCGATCGCCTCTTTAGTCTGAGGCATGATCCCATCATCAGCGGCCACGACAAGGACTACTATATCAGTGATGCTGGCTCCCCTTGCGCGCATCGCGGTAAAAGCCTCATGGCCCGGAGTATCGAGGAAAGTTATCTCTCCGTGCGCAAGGCTCACCCGGTAAGCGCCTATATGCTGGGTGATACCGCCATGCTCCGAATCCACAACCTTTGTCTTTCTTATCGCATCCAATAACGAAGTCTTTCCGTGGTCGACGTGGCCCATAAAGGTCACGATCGGTGAGCGCGCGATGAGCTCGGATGGATTATCGGCCTGTGTATGAATACGCAGGGCCAGCTCCTCGGCATCAGGCGCCTTTTTTATCCTGTAGCTGTACTTCTGGCAAACCTTGGCGGCTACATCCTCCTGCAGGCTCTGGTTGATATTAGCCATCATCCCCATTCCCATAAGGATCTTGATAACAGAGGAAGGCTTATCCTGCAGCTTTATCGCCAGATCCTTGACTGTTATGGGCAGCTGAATCTCCAGCTCCTTTAAATCAGGCACGGGCTCTGCGGGTTTAGTTTCAACCTTAGGCGCAACCTCAACCTGGGGCTTTATTTCAACCTTAACCGGAGGTTTTTCTTTTACTTCCACTTTTACCGCAGGCTTAGGATGCTCAACATGGGGTTTAGGCGGCTCGACATGAGGCTTGGGTATTTCGGGTTTATGGACCTTTACCTCAGGAACGTGCTTAGGAGTGAGCGGGGCTTCCTTGACAGAAATATGCTTAGGCGGCTCCTTAACCGCTGCCTCCGGCCTATGCAGCACAATAGGAGTTTTAGGCTTCTCCTCTTTTAGCCCGGCCTTCTTGGGCTTACTTTCAACCTTTGGCTTAATGATCTTGGATTCGGCCTTTCCCTTAGGCTTGACTTCAGCCTTGGGTTTGGCCTTGGGTTTAACCACAGCCTTGGCTTTGACTTTAGCCTCAACCTTCTTTGCAACCGTCTTCTCTTTTTTTACTGCCGCCATATAATATCCCTCTATGTGATTTATTTTATTTTAATTTCTTGGCCTGCTCTATAAGTTTCTGGGCCTTCTTCTCGCCAATGCCTTTTACGGCGACGAGGTCCTCCAGCTTAGCCGCAGCTATATCAGAAAGATCCTTAAAGCCAGCCCCTTTCAAAAGCTCCAGCGTCTTGGCTCCGACGCCATCAAGCTCATTAAGGGAAGCGCTTGGCTTAGCCCCCTTCTTCTCTTTCTTTTCTTTCTTGGCCTTTGCCTCCTTCTTGGGCTTCTTTTCCTTCTCGGGCTTTTCCCCTTCTGCAGGTTCCTGCGCTCGTGCTTCCTGCGGTGCGGCTGCCGCCTCATGCTTGGCGGTTTCCTCGGCGATCATAGCCTTGGTGCGTATATCAAGGTCCCAACCAATGAGCCTTGAGGCAAGGCGCACATTCTGGCCGTGCTTGCCGATAGCCAAA